>OLJD01000404.1_pt1 | contig 9821 bp, 10 predicted proteins | sample 1601441 | NCBI WGS metagenome assembly OLJD01 (sample SAMN04436853, study PRJEB24849) | human gut metagenome | biome: human gut; feature: NICU; material: stool | host: Homo sapiens | place: USA: Saint Louis, MO | collected 2011-10-01 | reverse complement strand
AAACAATAAGGGGTGAAATTATAAAAATTACTGGCAAGACTAATTTTGAAAATGTAAAATAATCTATTTTTTCTAATCTATCTCCCATATTTTTAATAGCTTGAGGAAAGGCTATTACTGAAAATGCTAGAAAAATTGTAAGTATTAAAAAGGGCATTTGTTTTGGATCTTTATTTAAGACCCCCTCCATTATTCCAAAATAATATATTAAATAAAAAACAAGTCCTATAGCTGCATATAAAAAATTCCAAAAAATTTTTGAAATAAGAGATTCATTTTCTTTATCATCATTATTTTTAAAATATTTTATATCTACTCCAAAAATTCCAGATAATTTCACAAGATTTTCCATGGAAGGCTCGCTTGTTCCTTTTTCCCATTTCGATACGGCTTGTCTTGAAATATTTAATTCTTTTGCCAAATATTCTTGGGTTAAATTTAATTCTTTTCTTTTATTTTTAATTTTTTCTCCAATCATATTTCCTCCTTTTCTATTATTTTAAAGATTTTTTCAAAAAAAGCTAGCAACTATAGGGCAACTTGGGGGATTTTTTTCATTTATTCTTATTTTTTCTTGTAAATAATGATATAATTATAGAAAATAAGGGGGAATTATGGGCGAAATAATCAAAATCGAAGCTGATAGTGTTGTTGTAGGCCTTAATGATGGTTCCGTTGTAAGAGTAAATCTTTCAGATGTAGATTTTATTCCTGAAATAGGAGATAAGGTAAGAACCTTTAAGGACGAAAACGGATACTTAGTTAGTAAATTAAAAGAAGATAAAACACAAGATAATATGATTGGAGCTATAACTATGGATGGAAATGGTAATGTAACTAATAATTATTATAATCAAGGAAGACCTGTAAACAAATTAGCTTATGTATTGTTGGCATTTTTCCTAGGTGGAATTGGAGCTCACAAGTTTTATGCAGGTAAAACTGGTGCTGGAATAGTTTATTTAATTTTCTGCTGGACATTTATACCAGGAATTATAGCTTTTATTGAATTCATAATAGGTCTTACAAAACCTGCTGATAAATTTGGAAATATATATTTATAAAAAAATAAAAAAATCGACTAGAAAAATGATATGTACCCTCTTTACTGGACATCCCAGTAAGGAGGGTATTTTTTATGAAATATAGTTATGAATTTAAAAAAGAATGTGTACAGTTGTACAGAGAAGGAAAATGGGCAGATACACCAGAAGGAGTTAAAGAAAAAATATTTCATGATACAATCAGAAAATGGTTTAAGTTAGAAGAACTTCATGGTCCAGAAATTTTAAAACATGGAAATAATATCAAGTGGACAACTGATGAGAAATTAGAAATAGTAAGCAAAGTACTAGCTGGAAACACAATAAGGTCTGTAGCAATTGAAACAGGAATTAATCCTGGACAACTTTATTCATGGGTTAACAATTACAAAATTTATGGATATAATGGTCTTGTAAACAAAAAGAAAGGTCGTAAAGCTAAGAATACAAGCATGAAAAAAATAAATATCCATAAAGCAAAAAAACTTAATGAATCTGAAAGAGAAGAACTCATAAGACTTAGAGCGGAAAATGAATATATAAAGGCTGAAAACGAAATAATAAAAAAAGAGATCGCCTTGAGAGAAGAACGTTACGCTGCGCAACTCAAGGCGAAAAAGCAGCGATTGTCAAAAAACTAAAAGAAAAAGGATACAGACTGAAATATCTTTTAATAGCTATCAATTTGCCAAAATCAACATACTACTTTGAAATTAATAAAGTTGATGAGGTAAAGATTAGAAATAAGAATATAGAAAATAAAATATCTGAGATATTCAACAATCATAAAGGAAGGTATGGTGTAAGAAGAGTATATAGAGAACTATTGAATCAAGGATATACAATAAATCATAAAAAAGTTCAAAGAATAATGCATGAATTAAAACTATTTGGTAAAAGACCTAAAGAAAAATATCATTCATACAAAGGAAAAGTAGGAAAGATTGCTGATAATATAATAGACAGAAATTTTAAAGCTGATAAGCCACTACAAAAATGGAGCACAGATGTATCTCAATTTAACTTTCCATGGGGTAAATGCTACATTTCACCAATACTTGATATGTATACCAATGAGATTATCTCATATGACTTATCCTTAAGTCCTAATTTAAAACAAATATATAATATGTTAACAAAAGCATTTAACAAATTTCCAAAACTAAACAACTTAATATTACATTCAGATCAAGGTTGGCAATACCAACATAAATATTATATAAGCCAGCTCAACAAACATGGTATTATCCAATCAATGTCAAGAAAAGGTAATTGTTATGATAACTTAATTATAGAAACATTTTTTGCAAGATTAAAGAACGAAGTTTATTATGGTTACGAGAAAAGCTATAACTGTTTTGAAGAATTTTCGAAAGCAATAGAAAAATACATCTATTATTACAATAACGAAAGAATTCAGAAGAAAACAAAATGGATGCCACCTACAAAGTATAGGTTAGCATCCACTACAACTAATTAATTAAATATTGTGTCCAGTTTTAGGGGTACACATCAAAACTTAAAATTTTCCTAATCGATTTTTTTATTTTTTTAAAATGTATAGATTTCTTTTTTTTGATATTTTATCTATTTTCATGTAATCCACGAGTTCTCTCCACTCATTCGCTTTGCTCATACTAAAACCCGTTTTTTAGGCAAACTTTCTCGTGCTTATAAAAACTCATTTACTAGGTAAATTCTTCCGTGTTCTCGCACTAGTTTTCAGGATTTATACCCTAAATCAACGGTTATAAATCTGCACTTAGTTTTAGGGATGATTGTGCCAAATCAAGGCACAATCATCTGGTCGAGATGGGTGAGGGTATGACTTGTTTTATTGCTAAAGTTTTTATTTCTATTTTTTTATTTACACTAGAAAATTTAGATATATTAGAATTTATTCTTTCTTTTATTTGATTTAATAATTAATTTCTAATATTAAAACGTAGCTAAACCCATCTCGAGCGTAGTCGAGAGATCTCTTGGTTTTAATATTTTCTCAATATTTACTTAATCCATGAGATATCTCCATGCACTCGCTTCGCTCATTTAGTCGAGATGGGTGAGGGTGAGACTTATTTTATTGCTAAAGTTTTTATCTCTATTTTTTTAATTTATCTATTTTCCTCCAATTTTTTAAGGGCAAAAAACACGCTTACTACAAGTCCTTCGTCTTCTGATACTTCTATTGTGTTATTTTCAAAATCGTAACTTCCTAGAAATTCATCGTCTTTTATTAGGGAAATTTCATTTTCATGATTTATTAACTTCATTTGTCTATTTATAATTTTAGCCTCACTTATAGGTTCATCTTTCATTTTTTCTATTTTTAAGTTTCCTATTACAGCTTGTTTTTTTCCTCTTAGGCTAAATAAATTTTTTATTTTAAATCTTGCAACTAATTTACCACTAGGACACAATACATTGTACTTGCCATCCAATTTATAAGTCATTCTTTCATTTTCAAAAATTTTGTCATCTCTATATATTAATTTTTTCATTTTTTTCTCCAATAAAAAAGCCAGCAGTATAAGCCGCTGGCATAATTTTAATAATTTTCTTTTAGATATTCTATTATATCATCAGATTCATACATTTTTTCATCACCAAAAACCATAAATGGAACTTGGACTTTGCCACCTATTTCTTCAAGGGCTTTTTTATTTTCTTCTCCACATCTTCCATCTTCTATATTATAAGATGTAAAATCTAATATTTTATTATCTTTCATATAATTTAAAACTTTTAAACTATATGGACAATCTGGTTTAAAATATAATTCAAATTTACTCATAATACTTCCTTTCCTAGTTTCATTCGTCTATTTCCTCTTTTAGTTTATTACCCTTAATTTTGTTTTATAAACTTAAAAGAAAAATATTAAGGATGTAAAAAGTAGAAGTATTAGTAAAACTGGTGGCATAAAGACTTTCATAGCTGCCAAAAACATGGCAAATCTGTCGTGTTTTTCCAGATTATCTTTTTCTAAAAGTTCTTCTTTTTCATAGATTTCTTCTTTAGTTTTTCCTTTGAAAGGATCTACTGGTCTTTTCATAGATTAGCTTCCTTAGCTAATTCATGTTCTTCTTTAAGCCTTTTTTCTTCGTTTTTTTCGAAGGCTTCTTGTTTTGTTTTTTCTGATACATCCATCAAGTGACAAGCTACAAAATGACCTTCTTCTACTTCTTTTAATTCTGGTTCAAATTGTTTGCATATATCCATGCAATATTTACATCTTGTATGGAATCTACATCCTTTTGGTGGTTTAACGGCTGATGGTATATCTCCATCTATAGTTTGCAATTCTTGTCCTTTATCAACATCTGTTCTTGGAATTGCTTGTAAAAGTGCTTTTGTATAAGGATGTTGTGGATTTTTAAAAATTCTATCTGAATCAGATAGTTCAACCATAACTCCCAAATACATTACCCCGATTCTATCAGATATATATTTTACTACTGAAAGATCGTGAGTTATGAAAAGATAGGTAAGGTTTAAGTCTGTTTTTAAATCTTGCAATAAATTTATAATTTGAGATTGAATTGAAACGTCAAGTGCTGATACAGCTTCATCACAAACTATAAAGGTTGGATTTAAAGCAAGAGCTCTAGCTATTCCTATTCTTTGTCTTTGTCCTCCCGAAAATTGGTGAGGATATCTGTGAATGAAATATGGAGCAAGCCCACATTGATTCATTACATCTTGAATGTATTCGTTATAGCCCGCTTCTTTTCTAGATTTAAAAAGTCCATGACCCAAGACACCTTCTCCAATTATATTTCCAACTGTCATTTTTGTATCTAAAGAACCATAAGGATCTTGGAAAATTATTTGAAGATCTTTTCTAAGCTCTCTCATTTCTTCATTTGTTAGTCTTGATAAATCTATTCCATCATCAACAAAACTTTCGAATTTTTCAAAAAGTTCTTTTGATTTTAACTCTTCTTTTTTAGAAGATATAACTTTTTCTTTTTCTAAAACTTCCTTATCAAGAACTTCTTTTTTATTTAAAAGCTCCTTATATTTTGGATCGTTTAGGATAGCATTTTTTAATTCTTTTTTATCTCTAATCCTTACTTCATCTTTTTCTTTAATTTTTTTGATTTGAAGTAAAATTTTTGATCTTTCTTTAATTTTTTTATAATAGTCATCTAGAATACTTGTAATTTCTTCTAAATTGTCACTAGCAAGAAGACCTCCTGCAATTCTCATCATATTTTCATATTCTTCTTGTAGAAGTCTTCTTTGATGCATAGCAGCTTCGTTTAGTTCAGCTATTTTCTCCTCATCATCTGTTCTTTCTAGTCCATCATAAATTATATGAAGAGTTTCAACTTCTTTGTCATAGCTAGGGAACTTCTTTGGTATATCAAGTATATCTTTTCCCATATAAGATGGGGCAAGTCTATCTAGAGTTGTTCCATAATAAAGGGTTGTTCCTTCTGTTTGTTCATAAATTTGAAGAATTGTCCTACCAAAGGTAGATTTTCCACAACCACTTTCTCCAACCAAACCAAATGTTTCACCTTCAAATATATCTATGGAAATATTTTCGTTTGCATGAACGTATTCATTTGCTCCCCTAGAAAAGATAGATTTTTTCTTGATTGGAAAATATTTTTTAAGATTTCTTATTTTAAATAAGACTTTTTTATTATTCTTCTCCATCTTCTCTCTCCTTTCTATTTGGGTAGTGGCATCTTATTTTTTGATTTTCATTTATTGCTACAAGCTCTGGCATTTCAGACCTACATTTGTCAGTTGCATATTTACACCTATCTGCAAATTTACATCCATCTGGAAGATTAAGTGGATGTGGAACAGAACCTGGGATTATATCAAGTCTTTCATCTCTATCACTTGTAATTGCAGGAATAGAATTTAATAAAGCAACTGTATATGGGTGGTTGTAATCTGTTATGTCATGTTTAAAAATATAATCGACTGGAGATTGTTCTACAATTTGTCCGCAATACATTACAGCAACTTCATCAGCCATTTGATTTATTACTCCCAAATCGTGAGTTATAAATAAAATTGATGTATTTTTCTTTTCCTTTAATTCATTCATTAATTTTAGAATTTGAGCTTGAATTGTTACATCAAGAGCTGTAGTTGGCTCATCTGCTATTAATAATTTTGGTTCACAGGCAAGGGCCATGGCAATCATAACCCTTTGATTCATTCCACCTGAAAGTTCAAATGGATATTGTTTGGCAACAACATGTGGATTAGGAATTTTAACTTGGGCAAGTAATTCCTCAACTCTTTTTGAAGCCTCTTTTTTATTCATATGTTTGTGAAGAATTAAAACTTCTGAAATTTGTTTTTCTACTGTGAAAACTGGATTTAAGGAACTCATTGGTTCTTGAAAGATCATGGAAATATCATTTCCCCTTACCTTTTCCATTTGTGACCTATTGTAATCAGAAATCTTTTTGCCATCAAAAATAATTTCTCCACTATAGATTTTTTGGTTTGGCTCAAAAAGTTGCAAAATACTCATAGCAGTTTGACTTTTTCCTGATCCACTTTCTCCAACAAGGCCCAAAGTTTTTCCTTCTTCAATTGTGCATGATACTCCATTTACAGCTTTTATAAGACCACGTCTTGTTTTAAAGTAGGTATGGAGTTTGTTTATTTCAAGTAAATTTTTCATTTTTACACCTATCTCTCATTTGATCTTGGATCTATTGCATCTCTTAGGGCATCTCCAATTAAGTTTACTGAAAATGCTGCCAAAAATACTGCAAGTGCTGGTATTACCCATCTCCACCAATAAATATTAATTACATCAGATGATTGGGCACTTGTCATCATATTTCCCCAAGATGGCATTGGTTCTTGGACACCAAAACCTAAGAAAGAAAGTCCTGCTTCTGTAAGGAGGTTTCCAGCAAAACCAAGTGTAGCATTTACAATAATTATTGAAAGAATATTTGGAAGTATGTGTCTAACAAGAATTGATGAATTTGTAACACCCAAAGCCTTTGCCGCTATTACATAATCTCTTTCTCTTTCAGCTAAAATTTGTCCACGAACAAGCCTTGCTATTCCTGTCCATCCAATAACTCCAAGTAAGACCATGATCATCATTAGTCTTGTATTTTGACTTGTATTTACAGGAAGTAGGGCAGAAAGTGTAATAATTAATGGATAGAATGGGAAAGACTGAACAATTTCTGTAATTCTCATAAGAACATTGTCGACTTTTCCTCCAGCATAACCTGAAACCATACCTATAATTACACCAAGAACAACTTGGATAATAACTGATACGAAAGAAATTATTATAGTCATCTTTCCACCGTGAATTAATCTTGTAAATATATCACGACCTTGATCATCAGAACCAAATTTAAATCCTTTTAGTCCCCAAGTATCTATTTTATTATCTTTATTTACAGCATAGTTGTTAAAATATCCTGAAAATATTTTTTCATATTTTCCACTAGGAGAAGAAGCTTCACCATAATTATTATTTCCCCAAGAATAAAGTTTTCCATTTTCATCAAGGGCTGTAAAATGGTTTGTGCCTCCAACTATATCTTTAACTTTTCCTTTAAATTCAGGAACATTTTTTCCAGATAAATTATCTCTAGAAGGACCCCATACATAAAGTTTTCCATCTTTATCAAGGGCTGCTGCAGAATTTGAAGTTAGGGCAACTTTTGTAATTTTAAGCTTATCATTTTTAATTTCATCAGGAGCTCCAACATCAATTTCAGCTCCTCTTACACCAAGTAATTTTGTAGATCCATCTTTTAATACAGCCAAAATATTTGAACCACTTGTATCAAAATCTACAACTTTTCCTTGAACTTCTTTTGGAATAAGATCAAGCCTTGAGTTCATTGTAGAACCCCAAACAAATATATTATTTTTTTCTGTTAAAACTACAGAATATTGAACTCCACCACCAAGTTTTTTAATGCCTTCTTGTTTTATTTGACTTTCTTGCATTGGTGGAAGTTTTGTTTGTTGGAAGGAATCATTACCCCAGCCATAAACTTCATTATCTTCAGTTGCAATAAGAATGTGTCTATCTCCAGCTGCAACATCTTTTATTTTTTTACCATCTAATTTTTCCTTTATATCTTCTGGAATTTTCATAACATTATCTTCGTTATTTTTTCCCCAGATATAATAATTTTTCTCCTTAGTTAGACCGACGCCAAAAGTATTTCCTACAGAAACTTTCTCAACGCCTTCTTTTTGCATTTCAGAAGGAAAATCCATATATCCAGAACCTGGAGATACATTTATAAGATTACCTTCAGCTTGATAAGGATTAAAAGGAATTATAGCTGATCCAATAAAAACGACAAGGATAATTCCAAGAAGTAATATAAGACCTATAACTCCAAGTGGATTTCTAAAATAATTTTTTACAGCCATTTTTCCAGGAGATGTAATAGCATCTTCTTTTAAAGCTTCATTTTCATTTTTAGGATTAACATCTCCCAAAACTTCTTCACTTTCATTTGCATTTGTGCCAAAAGTAAATAAAGAAAGAACTAATTTCCCAAAAGATTTAAATGATTTTTTTAATTCATCTTTCATACTAAGCCTCCAATTTTACTCTAGGATCAACAAGTGCATAAGCAATATCCATAATCAAGTTTCCAAGAAGTGTCAAAATTGCATAAAACATAGTTAAAGCAAGAATAACATTATAATCTTGAGCCAAAACAGATTTTATAAGAATATTTCCAATTCCCCTATATGCAAAAATAGTTTCAGTTATAGCCGAACCTGAAAACATAGAAAGAATTGCCCAAGTCATAGCAGTTACAACTGGGATAAGGGCATTTCTAAAAGCATGAGAATAAATTACAGTTTTTTCTTTTAATCCCTTTGCCCTTGCAGTTCTAATATAATCTTCATTAAGTGAATCTAGCATTGAATTTCTAACATACCTTGAAATAGAAGCCATAGATCCAAAAGTTAAAGTTAAAGTTGGTAGGATTAAATATTTTAACCATTCACCAAAATTATTGTTTCTAGGCATACCATTTGCTGGAAACCATCCTAACTTAAAGGCAAATAAAAATATCAAAAATAAACCTATAAAAAATGTAGGCAAGGAAATACCAACCAAGGTAAATACCTGGAAGAATTTATCAAAAGGCCCACCCTTATGTACAGCTGACCTTATTCCTATTAAAACCGAAAGTATAAAAGAAACTAGGGTTGAACCAATATTAAGTAAAATAGTATTTTTAAGTGGTTCAGAAAGATATTCCTTAACAGGTCTTTTAACTTGAGTAGATTCACCAAAATCCCCCTTCAAACTTCTTCCCATCCACATAAAATATTGTTCTGGCAACGATTTGTCATAACCATAACGTTTTTCAAGATTTTTATACATTTGTTCTTGTTGAGCCTTGGTCATTCTTCCATCCTTTGGCATCATTGCCAAAACAGGATCGCCAGGCATAGATTTAGAAAGTACAAAAACCAAGATAGAAATAATTATGGCTACTGGAATCAAATTAATGATTCTCTTTATTATGTATTTTAACATTTTCATCCCTTCCTTAAATGTTTTTAAATTTACTCATTTACTTATTTTTCACTTTAATTTGATAAATATAAAATAATTTCCCATAAATTATACAAAGGAAAACATTAACTATAAAATTTTATAAATAAATATAAAAAATTAGCATAGAATAAACTTATCATTTTATAGTCATAATAATAATATAATATCAACAATTTGTCAATGTAAAATTTATCTTAAATTTATAAAGATTGATAATTATTTTTAAAGAT
>OLJD01000402.1_pt1 | contig 9947 bp, 6 predicted proteins | sample 1601441 | NCBI WGS metagenome assembly OLJD01 (sample SAMN04436853, study PRJEB24849) | human gut metagenome | biome: human gut; feature: NICU; material: stool | host: Homo sapiens | place: USA: Saint Louis, MO | collected 2011-10-01 | reverse complement strand
TTTGCGCCTTATAGGCGCTGTGCAAACTACCAGCTAAGCTGGTAGTTTTGATTATCTATATTTTCATAAACATAAAAAATAAGGAATTATAAAATATAAAAACTAAATATATTATATAAATATGCAAAATAGAAAAAATAAAGCAATTACTATTGATTAATAACATTAAATAACAATTTTAGCTCAATCTTTTATTTTATATACTTTAATTTAATAAATAATTGACAAATTAAAGAAAGAAATGTATGCTTGGATTGGAGGTATAGATATGAGTGAATTAAATAAAAAGAAGAAAAAGGAATTTAAATTTCCTTCTGCTTTTACAGTGTTATTTATTGTATTAGTTTTGGCGTCTATTTTAACTTTTATAGTTCCAGCTGGATCTTATGATAGGTTAGAATATAACAAGGAAGAGAATGAATTCCTAAGAACAGGAGTTGATGGAGAAGAAGAAAAATTACCAGCAACTCAAGATGTATTGGATAAGTTGAAGATAACAGTTCCACTTAAAAAATTTGTAAATGAGGATATTAAAAAACCTGTTGCAATACCAGGTACTTATAATAAACTTGACCAACAACCACAAGGATTTTTTAAAGTTGCTAGAGCACCAATTGATGGTGTAGCAGATTCTATAGGAATTATTGTATTTGTTTTGATTCTTGGCGGATGTATTGGTATTTTGAATAAAACTGGTACATTTGATGCAGGAATTGCAGCTTTATCAAAGGTAACAAAGGGAAAAGAATTTTTGATGGTTGCAATATTATCTAGTATTGTTGCCTTAGGTGGTACAACTTTTGGTATGGCTGAGGAGACAATAGCCTTTTATCCTATATTAATGCCAATTTTCTTAGCTTCAGGTTTTGATGCAATGGTAACAATTGCAGCGATTTATATGGGTTCATCAATCGGGACAATGTTTTCAACTACTAATGCTTTCTCAGTAGTTGTTGCTTCTAATGCTGCAGGTATTTCTTTTAAAGAAGGAATGGGAATAAGAATTATAAGTTTAGTTTTAGCACAAGCTATATCACTTTGGTATATATATAGATATTCAAAAAAGGTGAAAAAAGATGCATCAAATTCAATTATAGCTGAAGAAATGCCTAGAATTAAAGATCAATATTTAAAAGATTATGATCCTGAAAACGTAGAACCATTTAATTTTAGAAGAATAGCAATGCTTATTGTGTTCATGTTAGCATTTCCAATTATGATTTATGGAGTTATGAACCTTGAATGGTGGTTCGAAGAGATGTCTACTTTATTTTTAGTAGTTGGAATTTTACTAATAATTTTATCAGGACTTCCAGAACAAGAAGCTGTAGGATCATTTTTAGATGGTGCTGCTGATTTGGTTTCTGTTGCATTGATTATAGGTGTTGCTAGAGGAATAAATATTATATTAGATGATGGAATGATTTCAGATACAATGCTTTATGGTGCATCAAATATTATCAGCGGAATAAATGGTGTATTATTCTCATCTGTTCAAATGATCTTATTCTCATTCTTGGGAATTTTTATACCTTCATCATCAGGACTTGCTACTTTATCAATGCCAATTATTGCACCACTAGCAGATACAGTTTCTCTTGGAAGAGATGTTGTTGTTTCAGCTTACAATTTTGGTCAAGGTTGGATGGCAATAATTGCACCTACAGGATTAATATTAGCTACTCTTGAGATGGTAGATATATCATATAATAAATGGATTAAATTTATAGCACCATTGATGGGAATATTATTGATTTTAGCTATAGTAATGTTAGGATTACAAACAGTACTTTAGAATGGAGATTTTATGTTAGATTATTTTTTAAAATATGTCAAATATGATACTCAAAGTGATGATAAAAATGAATCATGTCCATCAACACCAGGACAAATGAAACTTGCAAAAGTTATTGTTGAGGATTTAAAAGAAATAGGAATTGAAAATGCTCATATGGATGAAAATGGATATGTTTATGCATCAATAGAAGGAACAGTAAAAAATGTTCCTACAATTGGTTTTATTTCTCACATGGATACAGCTTTAGAAATCACAGGAAAAAATGTTAATCCACAAATTATTGATTCATACAAAGGTGGAGATATTGTTTTAAATGAAAAATATAAATTAAGCGAAGAAGAATATCCATTTTTAAAAGAATTAGTAGGACATAAATTAGTCACAACAGATGGAACAACTTTGCTTGGAGCAGATGATAAAGCTGGTATAGCTATAATTATGGAAATAGCTAAATTTTTCACAGAAAATAGAGATTTAAAATTTGGTGATATAAAAATAGGATTTACTCCTGATGAAGAAATTGGTAGGGGTGCAGACTTATTTGATGTAGAAAAATTTGGAGCTGATTTTGCCTATACAATTGATGGTGGACCTGTTGCAGAATTAGAATATGAAAACTTTAATGCTGCAACTGCTAAGATTCATATTGAAGGAAAATCTGTTCATCCAGGTTCTGCAAAAAATGTTTTGATAAATGCTCTTCTAGTTGGACAAGAATTAAACTCAATGCTACCTGTAAATCAAAGACCAGAATATTCAGAAGGTTATGAAGGATTTTTCATGTTAGATGAAATTTATGGTACATCTGCTGAAGTTGATATTGTGTATTTGATAAGAGATTTTTATAAAGAATCATTCAATTATAAGAAAGGATATTTAGAAAAAACAGTTAATTTCCTAAACGATAAGTATGGAAAAATTATTGATTTAAAAATTGAAGATTCATACTATAATATGAAAGAAAAAATAGAACCTTGCATAGAAATAGTTGATCTTGCAAAAGAATCTATAAAAAAAGCAGGCATGGATCCAATAGTAAAACCTGTAAGAGGAGGAACTGATGGGGCTAGTTTATCCTATAAAGGTCTTCCTACACCTAATTTATTTACAGGAGGATATAATTTCCATGGCAGATACGAATTATTATCTGTTGATATTATGGAAAAATCATACGAAGTTTTGAAAAATATTGTTCAGTTAAATGCAAAGGAGGACAAATAATGGAAAATTTACAACCACAAAGAGTTTTTTATTACTTTTCAAAATTAATGGAAATTCCTAGACCAAGTTTTCATGAAAAAGAAGTTTCTGATTTCTTAGTAAAAACTGGAAAGGAATTAAACTTAGAAACATATCAAGATGAAAGCCTAAATGTAGTTATAAAGAGAAATGCATCAAAAGGATATGAAGATGCACCTAAAGTTGTAATTCAAGGTCATATGGATATGGTAGCATCAAAAACTGATGATTCAAATCATGACTTTTTAAAAGATCCAATAATTCCTGTAATAGATGGTAATTATCTAACTGCAAAAGATACTACACTTGGAGCAGACAACGGAATAGCAGTAGCTATGGGACTTGCATTATTGGAAGATGAAAATTATGTAGGACCTCAATTAGAACTCTTAGTTACAACTGAAGAAGAAACTTCAATGGCTGGAGCATTAAATTTATCAAACGATGTTTTAGAAGGTGAATATTTAATAAATTTAGATTCTGAAGAAGAAGGAATATTAACAGTAGGATCTGCTGGTGGAATTACTTTTTTTGTAGATGAAAAGATAGAGGATCAAGAAGAAAAAGACGGTTTTGAAATTAAAGTTTCTGGTCTACTTGGTGGTCACTCTGGTATGGATATCAATGATAATAGAGGAAACTCAATTAAAGTATTAGCTAAAATATTAGAGAATGTTAAATCAGAAATTACAATTGGAGAATTTAACGCTGGAAGTCTAGATAACATAATTCCGTCATCAGGAAGCTTAAAAATATTTGGATCAAACCTAGAAGAATTAGAATGTGCTAAAGAAAAAGCTATAGAAGAATTTAAAGATGTGAAAGGTGAATTAGAAATCGATATAAATGAAGCATCTGGAAAAAGCTATTCAAAAGATTTATCAGAAAAAATTATTAAAATGATAATAGAAATTCCATCTGGTAAAAATTCAATGATGAAAGATGGAATCACAGTAGAATCTTCAGATAACTTAGCTTTAGTAAAAGAAGAAGATGGATCAGTAAAAAGTGAAATATCATTAAGATCTTCAGATAATGATGTTTTAGATGAATTATCAAAAGAAATAAAAACAATTCTTGAAAATCTAGGAATAAACTATAAAATAGATTCTATTTATCCAGGATGGGAATATAGAGAAGATTCAAAATTAAGACCTCTTGCTCAAGAAATTTATAAAAAATTAGAGGGCAAGGAATTTGAAACAATTGTAATTCATGCTGGATTAGAGTGTGGAGCATTATATGAAAAATATCCAAATATGGATATAATTTCAATAGGTCCAAACATCACAGGAGCTCATTCTCCAGATGAAAAAGTAGAGATAGAATCAGTACAAAGAGTGTATGAATATGTGCAAGAATTATTAAAAGAAATTAAATAAGATATAAAAAATACTTTAAAAAAAGATGATGTTAGAAATAGACAAAACTATTTTACATCATCTTTTTTATCTCTTAAAATTAAAAGTAATTATAAATATATATTAAAAAAGTTAGATATATTGGAATCATTAAAGATATAATACTAAAATTTATTAAATCTAAGTAAATCATTACATTTAGATCATAAAAAAATAATATAAATTTATAAAATTATCTTATATCAAGAATAAATAAAAAATTTAACTTATAAAGACACTTGGAATAGAAATAAAAAACTATTTTGAGTGTCTTTTTTATATTAAAAATAATATTATGAAATAACTTTTAAAATTTATATTATCAATTTGTTATCAGAAAAAATAAAACCTTGAAAAATCAAGGCTTATAATATGTATGGTGGAGATGACGGGATTTGAACCCGTGTCCGCACGAGTCTTAATAAAAGCGTCTACAAGTTTAGTAAGTATTTTAAATTCATCTAGTACTTATCTACTTACAAATAATTTACTAGACTAGCTTCATATATACTAAATATACTCAAAGCTTTGTATATTAGTTGCCACATAAAATTATGAAACAAATAAAAACTATTGTGGCTTAATTTTTATTTGCTGCTTGCCTAAATTAGGCAGCTAATGCGAATTGACTTTCGCTATTATTGTTTGCTTTTATATTTAATTTTCAATTTTACGAATTGATAAACGACTTGCATCTTAAATCTTAACAAGCACGTCGAAACCAAAACATCCCCATAATAGTTAACGCCATTATTATACTCAATTATAAATATATTTCAAAATTATGCATGATATTTTTATTGGAAAGTAAATTGTGAAAATTATTTTTCTTAGTTTTGGGTATTATTATATTAAGTTATTTGGATTAATTTAATCTAGAAATATTAGGAGGGTTTATGAGAAATAATAATAAAATTGCTGCTATGCTTCTAGCAGGTGGGCAAGGATCAAGATTAAAAGCTTTAACAAAAGAAATGGCAAAACCAGTCGTACCTTTTGGTGGTAAATATAAAATTATTGATTTCGCTTTATCTAATGCAACAAATTCAGAAATTAGAGATATCGGAGTTCTAACTCAATATAAACCTCAATTATTAAATAAACATTTAGGAATTGGTGCAGCTTGGGATTATGATAGAAATTTTGGTGGGTTAAGAATTTTAACACCATATTACACTGAAGAAGGTGGAAGATGGTTTGAAGGAACTGCTGGAGCAATTTTTGTAAATATTAATTATTTGGATAGTATTGATCCGGAATATGTTCTTATTCTTTCAGGTGATCATATTTATAAAATGGATTATACTAAACTACTTGAGGAACATACAAAAAAAGGTGCTGATGCAACTATTGCTGTTATGGAAGTGGATTGGGATGAAGCTTCAAGATTTGGGATTATGAATACTGATGATGAAGGTAGGATTGTTGAGTTTGAAGAAAAACCAGAGAATCCAAAATCAAATCTTGCATCAATGGGAATTTATATTTTTAATTGGAAAGTGTTAAGACAAGCGCTGATTGAGGATCACAATAATTCCAAATCTACAAATGATTTCGGTCATGATATTATTCCTTATTTGTTAAATAATGATAGAGATTTGTTTGTTTATAAGTTTGATGGATATTGGAAGGATGTAGGAACTGTAAAATCATATTGGCAAGCTAACCTTGATTTAATAGATCCAGAAAACCCTCTAAATATTCAAGATGATTCTTGGAAAATATATACTACTGCATTGAATTTACCACCTCATAGAGTTGGTAAAACAGGTGTACTAAATGATGCACTTATAAACGAAGGTTGTATTATAGATGGAGAGGTAAATAATTCTGTTTTATTTTCTAATGTAAAAGTAGAAAAAAATGCTTGCGTAAATAATTGTGTAATATTATCAGGAGTTACTATAAAAGAAGGCGTAAAAGTATATAATTCTGTAATTACTGAAAATATAGAAATTAATGAGAATATTGGTGATAAGAATTCTACATCAGTTTACTTAGTAAGCAAAGATGGAATTGAGGAGGAATAAGATGCAAAATATACTTGCTTTAATTTATAGTTCAGAATTTGATGAAAAAAATTACGATACACTTTGTAAATATAGACCTGATTATATGTTACCTTTTGGTTGTAGATATAGAGTAATTGATTTTACTTTATCAAATATAACAAATCATAATATATCAAGTGTAATTCTTTATGGTGGAGAACCTCTAAGATCAACTCTTGATCATGTTGGAGATGGTAGAAACTGGGAATTAAATAGAAGAAGTGGTGGTTTGATGATTAACCCACCAGTTTATTTAAGATCAAGACTTGCTAATGAAATAGAAACTTATTATAATACAATGAAACATTTTATGAGAGATAAACGTGAATATATTTATATAACTAATCCAATGTATATAAGTAAAGTAAATATTTCAGATGCTTATGAAAAAATGCAAGATGAAAATTTAGATGCCTTAATTTTTACACAAAAAAAGAATGACGAATATGGTTATTATCTAAATAGAAGGATTATAAATACTGATAAAGATGAAAATCCCGTTAGTGTAGGAATTAATCTTGGACTTGAAGAAGAGATAAATTTATTTACAGGTTCAATATTGATTAAAAAAGATATTTTTATGGATCTACTTAGATATTCAATTGAAAAAAATAACGCTACTAACGTATTGGATGCATTATTTAAATACCCAAAGAAAAAATCAATAGGTCTTTATAGATCAAAAGAAAATTTAAGTGTAATTATGGATACATTGACATACTTCCAAGCAAGTTTTAATTTACTAGATAGAGACTTTTTTAATGAAATTTTCTATGAACAAGGAATGGTTTATACAAAAAGTAAAGATGAGCCATCTACAGAATATTTAAAAGGTTCAAAAGTAAGAAATTCTTTAGTTGCAAATGGAGCAATTATAGAAGGTGAAATAGAAAACTCAATTATTTTTAGAGGAGTTACTGTAAAAAAAGGAGCAGTTATTAAAAATTCAATTATATTCCAAAATTCTGAAATTGGAGAAGGTGCAATTTTAAATCATGTAATTACTGATAAAGATACAAAAGTATTTGAAGATGTTAAATTATTTGGAAACAGAACCCATCCTTACTTAACAGATAAGGGAGAACACATTAACTAAGGGGGCAATATGAAAGTATTATTTTTAACAAGTGAGGCTGATCCTTTTATAAAAACAGGTGGACTTGCAGATGTTGCTGGTTCCTTACCAAAAGAACTTATAAAAAAAGGTATTGATATAAGAGTTGTAATGCCTTTATATTCAAGTATTGATGATATTTATAAAAATAAAATGAAAAAAATAAAAGAGTTTTATGTAGATCTCGATTGGAAACATCAATACGCTGGGATATATTCTTTAAAATGGGATAATGTTGAATTTTATTTTATAGATAATTTAGAATATTTTGATAGACCAAATGCATATGGTTACGACGATGATGCTGAAAGATTTATATTTTTCTCAAAAGCTTCCACTTTACTTGGTAAAGAAATTGACTTTAAGCCGGATATAATTCACGCTAATGATTGGCATACTGCTCTTGTAAATATTTATGTAAATGATTTTAGAAGAGGGGATAAGTTTTTTGATGATATAAGAACTTTGTTTACAATTCATAATCTAAAATATCAAGGAGTATTTGATTCTGGATATTTAACTCTTACTGGTCTTGACGGATATTATTTTAATGAGCATGATCTAAAATATTTCGATGCTATAAATTTTATGAAGGGTGGAATTGTTCATTCTACTGCCTTTAATACAGTAAGTGAAAATTATTCTGAAGAAATTAAGTATCCATTTTATGGAGAAGGTCTTGATGGTGTTATAAGGGAATATCAGAACAAATTATCTGGTATAGTAAATGGAATAGATTATGATCTATGGAATCCAAAAACTGATAAGAATATTTATAAAAATTATGATTTAAAATCTATTGACAAAAAAATAGAAAATAAAATAAATTTACAAAAAGAGTACGGTTTGCCAGTAAATCCAGATGTTCCTATGATTGCAATTTGTTCAAGATTAACATCTATGAAAGGTTTTGACCTTGTAAGATATATTTTAGATGAACTATTGCAAGAGGATATACAATTGGTAATTCTTGGAACAGGCGACTATACTTATGAAGAAATGTTTAAATATTTTGAGTGGAAATATCCTGAAAAAGTATCTGCAAGAATTTATTATGATGGAAAAGAAAGCCATAAATTATATGCAGCAAGTGATTTATTTATGATGCCTTCAATTTCTGAACCTTGTGGAATAAGCCAATTGATTGCAATGAGATATGGATCTTTACCAATAGTAAGAGAAGCTGGTGGATTAAAAGATACGGTTAAAGCATACAATAAATATACTGGAGAGGGTACAGGATTTTCTTTTGAAAATATTAATGCACATGAATTACTTTTTGTTAGTAAAAATGCTATAGATTTATATAAAAATAATAAAAATGCTTTTAATAAACTTATAGAAAATGCAATGAATGAAAAGAATGATTGGGAAGAATCTTCAAAAAAATATATTGATTTGTACAAGAATATTAAGGCTTAGAGATGAAAAAAGAGAATAATTTTATTTTAAAAAGAATACAAAATTTTTTGTATTCTTTTTATGCTAAAGACATAAAAGAAGCAAGGCTTAGTGAAATATACGATGGACTTGTCAAAGCATTAATGCAAGATATTGGTAAAAATTGGTCAAAATCAAAGAAAAATTTTAAAAGTAAAGAAGTATACATTTTATCTTTTGAATATAATCCGGGAAAATTCTTATCAAATGCTATAGATTCATTAAATTATCAAGACGAAGTTCGTGAATGTTTATCTATTTTAAATATATCTATGAGTGATTTAATAAATTATGAAAAAGAAGCGAGCCTTGGAATTAGTGAAATTGGGGCTGGAGCTTGGTATCTTTCAAAACAACTGAGTGAAAATAAAATAAAGTCGCTTTCATATGCTTTAAGATATGAAAGTGGAGGTATGAAGCAAAAAATAATGAATGGAATTCAACTTATAGATTCTAATGAATGGCTTTATAAAGGAAATAAATGGGAACACAAAAAGGCATTTACATATCTTATTAATATAGGAGATAAAAAATTGAAATCTGTTGCATATGATATGCCAATATATAATAATGAGAACGATTTTGTTAATACCTTAAGATTATGGAAAGCTGAATCTATAAATAAGATTAATTACTCTAATAATATTAGTTCAGATTTTAAAAAATACTATGAAGATTATATAGATAATAATTCACTAACACAATTCTTATATCTAGATAATTCGACATATGAAGGTAAATTATTTAGATTAAAACAAGAATATTTCTATTGTGTTTCCACAATCCAAGATATTTTTAGAAGATATTTTAAAAATAATGATAATATTGAAAAGATTGACGACAAAATAAAAATAATACTTTGTGATATTCATCCTTCTTTGGCAATAATCGAATTTGTAAGATGT
>OLJD01000399.1_pt1 | contig 10020 bp, 10 predicted proteins | sample 1601441 | NCBI WGS metagenome assembly OLJD01 (sample SAMN04436853, study PRJEB24849) | human gut metagenome | biome: human gut; feature: NICU; material: stool | host: Homo sapiens | place: USA: Saint Louis, MO | collected 2011-10-01 | reverse complement strand
ATATCCTAAATAAATTTAAATATCAATTTTCTTCTTTGTACTTATATAGACTTTGTGCCTGTTCAATTTCGCGAATCATATCTCTTCCCTTTAACATTTTTTTGATATTTTTTACATCCAATATCAAAACATCATAAGCAATTAATTCATTTTTAGATTCTTCTTTTAAAAATGAAGTATTTATCACAAGAACAGGTCTTACCCTTTCATCTTTTAAATTTTTAAAATTATGAGCAAGTTCTTTTGCAAATCCCTTATCAATATCTCTTTTTGATTTATAATCTCTAATTTCAATTGCATATTTTTTCTCATCTTTTTTTGCAAACAAATCAAACTTATTGCTTCTTTCAAAATCTTCTTGGTAAGGCTCAACCCAATATTTAGAATTTTTAAGTGCCTTTGAAATTAATTTTTGATTAGTTAAATCTTCATTTAACATTCTAAGAGCATTTAATAAATTTTTAGGTTTAATTTTAAAAATTGCAGTAGTTTTACTCTTATCCTTACCTATAATTTTTTCATCAAAACCAACTATTAGATCTTCGACAATATTAAAACTTCCATGGGCAATAGCATTTCTTATATGTCTTAATAAAGATTCTGTTTTAGTTTCCCCGTCAGATTGAGTCAAAATTAATTTTTGAGTATTAGTACAAATCTTTCTTTTATATTCTTCTGCTATATTTTCATCTATATTTTCTGTAAACAAACAATCTTCATCTCTTAAATTCATATAATTCATTATTTCAATAAAAGTATAATAATCATATTCCTTGTTAGAAATAAGTTCGTTTGATTTTGATTGAATAGAAGAAATATCTGGCACATACCACAATAAATAAGAAATAGCTTCCCACATTTCGCTAGACATTTTTATTGGAATTTCTTTATGAATTATTGAATATTCTACAGGATTTTTACAATTGTCTTTCTCAAATTTTTCAGTTAATTCCATTTTATCTCCTTATACTTTTTTCTACTATTAATTTACCCATTATATAAGTTTTTTTACTTTTCCTTATTAAGTAAATGCAATAATTAAAATATAAATGTTTATTTTATTAAAATATGGCTATATTTATAAGGATGCTTAAGAAATAAATTGCAGAATTAAAAGGAGAAAAAATGAAACTATCTATTATATATTATTCACAAACAGGACACAATTATCAAATGGCAAAATGGGCCAAAGAAGAATCTGAAAAAAACGGAGCTGAAGTTAGACTTGTAAAAGTAAAAGAATTTCTTGATGAAAGTGCAGCTGAAGAAAATCCTGCTTGGAAAAAATATTTAAAAGACTCAAAAGAAATAAAAGAAGCTAGCTCTGATGATTTAATTTGGGCTGATGCAATTATATTTTCAGCACCAACTAGATTTGGAAATATTCCTTTCCAATTAAAAGCATTTTTAGATGAACAAGGAGGAGTTTGGGCTCAAGGTTTATTAACTAATAAAATAATATCTGCAATGACATCTGCTCAAAATAATAACGGTGGACAAGAAGGAACAATTAAAACAATTTATACAAGTGCTGCTCACTGGGGAGCAATAATTGTTCCAGTAGGTTACACTGATGATTCTATTTATGCCCAAGGTGGAAATCCTTACGGAGCAAGTGCAACAACAACTAATGAAGGTTTTGCAAACGAAATTGAACAAGCTGTAAAAGCACAAGCAAGAAGAGTAGTAGAAGTTGCAAAAAAACTTGTAGATTAAAAGCACAAAAAAATGGCCCCTCGGGGTCATTTTTTATTTATGTTCTCTTTTGTTCATTGAACAACAATCCAATTTTTCATTTCCAAAAGACTTTTTGTTTTCTTTTGCTAAATTTTCCAAAAATTTTTCCCATCTATTTTTAATTGATTTAAAAATTTTCATATAAACTCCTAGCTTATTTTGTGTTACTTTTCTACATAAATATTTATACCGGAAGCAAATAAAAAATTCAAATCATCCCATTATCAAAGAAAGTATATCTTTCCCATATGTTGATAGGTAAACATCCATTTCATTTTCTTCTAAAAATTCATCAATTGTATTTTTTGCAATAATAAACGCTTCTTTTTCTGGATATCCATAAATCCCAGCAGAAATTAAGGGAAAGGCAATTGAATTTATTTTATTTTTTTTAGCAAGTTCTAGGGCATTTATATAAGCATCTTTTAAAATTTTTTGGCAAGCCTCTTTATAATTTTCATTATAAATAGGACCTACTGCATGAATTATAAATTTTTGATAAAGGTCAAATCCATCTGTAATTACTGCCTCGCCTGGTTTTATTGGTGATAATTTTTGACAAGCTTCTTTTAGCTTATCTCTTCCTGCTTTTTCAAAAATTTGTCCACAAATTCCCCCACCTTCAATTAAATCAATATTTGCAGCATTTACAATAGCATCCACATTTAATTTTAAAATATCTAAATCAACTACTTTTAATGTCATAAAAACTCCTTTCTAATATTATAACTTGAAATTTAAAAAAATCATAATATACTATTATTGTAAGATATTTTTAAAATTAATTTTAATATATTTAATTTACAAGTAGGTTTTTTCTAGTATAATTAAAGTGAAGATTAAGATAATTAATATTAAAAAGAAAGTAAGGGAAAAGAATGAAAAATAAATTTTCAAAAATCACAAATTTTATACCGGTATATTTTAGGGCTATGAAAGATAAAAACACTCCAAAACTTGCAAAAATTTTGGGACTTGGAGCTATTCTTTATGCAGTAATGCCTGCCGATTTGATAAATGACATGATTCCATTTTTAGGAATTTTGGATGACGCTATTGTTCTTCCATTTTTAATTTATATAACAAGCAAAATGATTCCTGATTCTGTAATGAATAAGGAAAAATTAGAATATATAGAAGAAAATAAATAAAAAAGACCCCTAAGGGGCTCTTAATTAGGGATTTATTTCCTTAAAATTTAATCGGCATGAAGGTATTAACCTTTGTGCCGATTTTTATATGTCAATTTTCCCTATGAAGTTCCAATAAATCCAAATGGTCTGTTTCTTTAAATTTGTACCTGGAACTTTTTCTGATTGTTCTACATAAATCTTGTCTACAAATGTTCTTATCATTTCTGGATCGAGTTCCTTTATATCCGTGTACTTCCTAACAAGCTTTAGAAATGATTCCACATTAAGTTCTTCTTCCTGTGATTTTGTAATAGTTTCTTCAAGTTCAGCTATTCTTTTTTGAAGTGAAATTTCTTCTTCATCATAAGCTTTAGCCATTTTCTCAAATCGTTGATCAGATATTTTACCTTCCAAGTTATCTTCGTAGAGGTTTTGAACGATAGAGTCAAGTTTTTCAATTCTATCTTTAGAATTCTCTAGTTCCTTTTTCTGACTTCTTAATACTTGATTTAACTCGCTGGTTTTCTTCTTCAAAACTAAATCTACAAATTCTTCCTCATGGTCTTTTGCAAAGGCTGTAACTTTCCTAATTTCCCTCAGAAGAATTTCTTCAACTTGAATGTTCTTTATCTGGTGTGAAGTACATTTGCCTTTTTGCTTTCTATAGGATGCACAAACGAAGTATTCTTTATCATGAGACCAGCCTTTACCTCTCACTTGATACAATTTTGCTCCACAGTCTGCACAGTAGAGCATACCAGATAGGGCAGGCATTTCTCCTAAGCTGTTACGAACTCGTCTTGTTTTTCTTATCCTTTTTACAATATCAAAGGTTTCTTCATCAATAATCGGCTCATGAACATTATCAAATATTGCCCATTCAGACCTTGGATTGTCTACACTTTTCTTAGTCTTGTATGATTTTCTCTTTGTTCTAAAGTTTATGACCTTTCCTAGATATTCCTCTCTATCTAAAATAGTAGATATTGTAGTAGGATTCCAATTACATTCCTCTTCTGGAGTGTCAACAGGGAAATTGAGTCCTATAGATTTAAAGTGTTCAGCAGGAGTTGAAATTTTTCTACTCTTTAGTTCACTTGCAATTTGACTTGGACCATATCCTTTAATACAAAGATTAAAAATTAGCTTTACAGTTTCAGCTGCAACTTCATCAACTATCCACTTATTTTTGTCTTCCTTATCCTTTAAATAACCATAAGGAGGATTAGTTGTCAGTGGTTTTCCACTTTGACCCTTTGCCTTAAAAACAGCCTTTATCTTTTTGCTTGTGTCCTTAGCATAAAACTCGTTGAAGATATTAATAAAAGGTGTAAGGTCGTTTTCTACTTGGTTATTTGAATCCACACCATTATTTATGGCAATGAATCGTATATCATTATCTGGAAATAAGACTTCTGTATAAAATCCTACCTTTAGATAATCCCTGCCAAGTCTACTCATATCTTTTACAATAATATTTTCAACTTTTCCATCCTCAATTAAACCATTTAGTTTATTCCAAGAGGGTCTATCAAAGTTCGTTCCTGAATAACCATCATCCACAAAGAACTCTAGGTTTTTAAGTCCCATATCCAGAGCATATTTTTCTAATATGTCCTTTTGATTTCTTATTGAGTTACTTTCGCCTTGAAGTTCATCATCTCTTGAAAGCCTACAGTATAATGCTGTAATCTTTTCAGTATCTGAAAAGTAAGAAGACTGTCTATTTAATTGTTCCATATTTTCCTCCTTTCGGACAGCCTTCAAGTGGCAATTACATATTCCCGTACTTTTCAGACTATATCAAGTTAATTAAGCTGATAAATTGGATCTATTCAAAGTATCCACATTGTTTAATATGAGCTTTCTTATGATTTGTTCGACACTCTTTTTTGCATTTTCACTTTTCATAGAATGAACTGTAAAGATTGTGCCAGATACTTCAATATTCTCAGACTTTTTAATCTCATTCTTTTTAGTTTCTACCATAGGCATTATCCTTCAATGGCTAAAGTAAGGACTGAATCCTTATCCATTAGCTTGGCATCTAAATATTCTCGCATGATAAAGCCCTGGTGTTGTTTAAGAATAAACATCTCGGACAATCTTTTTATTGTTGGATTTTGTCTTTCAACAATCCAGTAGCTTGAAAAATCTCCAAAGACGATAGGTTTTAAACCCGTATCAATGTCTGGCATAAAGTTTGAGATTAGAATTTCTTTTCCCATGAAAGTGCCATCATATTGATTCCACAAGAAGTTACCTTGACTATCTTTTAGACTTTGAAGATAAAGAGCAGTTTTATCATTCATTATCCATTTTGCATTTTCTCTATAGTCACTATCTAAAAAGAAGAATAGTTTTTTCAAGTCATCAAGCTTTAGTTCTTTTGTAGCAGATAGGCTTTTAATTTTGTCATCTGCTAAAATTCCCAATGGTTCATTTTGACCACTACCTTCTATAAAAGCTTTATCTTCTGCCTTAGCAAAATTATGAGCAAAGGTATCTAAAATTATTTTCTCAATCTTAGCTTGAGGATCATTTAGAAAATCTTCGTGAATTGTAATTAAGTTAGATAATGTGTTGTATTCTAAATTCACATCCAAATCTTTCATTTCTAAGGCATCTGCAAATAGGTCATGTTCTCCTGCTTTTGTCCAAGTTGCCATAGATTTACTTGGGAAAGTTACAATAGAAGATGAATCTACATCGTTTTTTAAAACTTTAGCTTCTTTTCTAACTACGCTCTTTTCTGCAAGTGTTTCTCTAAAGTATTCTGTGCTTTCTGCATCCATAAAAGGTGAGCCATCTTGGATAAGACCAAGAGCCTTAATATCTGAATAAGATGATTCATCCTTGTTTCTTAAATAATTCCATAGATTAGTTTTATAGGAATTAGCTGACAATATTTCGTTTCTTTTTGATTTTTCTTTAATTAACATAAATTTCTCCTTTATATTTTTATATTATCCAGGGTATTAAATACATTTTTAATACCCCCTTTGAACCCGTCTTTTTGTGCGTAAGAGGGCGGCACCGTTGATAGGAAAAAGTCTCCTGGAGATTAGGATGCCCCCTGGGTTACAAATTATTTTTTGCTCTCAATATATTCTTCGGCTTCTTCTAAAGAAGGAAAAAACATATTTTTAAATCTTCCATCAATTACAAGATAAGACTTGTCTCCTTTAGCAAGGATGATTTTAACCTTATCTTTATTAATTACATTTAGGACTTCATACTTTGTGTCCTTTAAGTCCACAGCTGTAAGTTTATCTTTTTCAAAAATATCTCCAATAATCATTTCTACTCCTTTCAAAATATCTGGGGCAGTGTGGCAGGTGAAAACTAAACTTCCTATAGAGAATAGAAGTTTTAAGTCCTATATATTTACCTGCCACATTGCCACTTTTATTTATAGACTAAAATTATTTTGATTCATAAACTCTACAACACTTTCTGTTCCTTTGAATGGAATAACTGTGTCTTGATTATCCAGTGTGTAGTTGTATATTTTTTCTTTGACAAGTTTTACAGGTGTCTTGTCCACCTTATGAAGAATGATTGTATCTCGTAGCTTAAAGGCATTCTCCAATAAGTCTTCAGTGACTTTTTCATTGTTTCTGTAAAGGCACATATCCTTACAATATTCAGTTAAGTCTTTTAAGTCATCTAGCTTGATTTCGCTTTCATCTTTTTTAATGACATACCTATAGTCTTTTTCTCTTTTTAATTCTGTAGATATTCCCTTTGGGGAAGCCACCACAATCTTATCTTTTAAAGTAAATTTTCTTTCTAAATCTTCTTTTGTAATCATTTATATTCCTCCTAATTTTCTAACTTCGATTAAACTTCTAAGGACACACAATCATAAGCACCACCTCCTTAAATGAGGGCAGGTGTGGCAGGTAAAAAAGTATTATCTATATAGATACAAGATTTCTAAATTAAATTTTTCATCTGCCACATTGCCACAGACTTTATAGAAATTCAGAAATTAACCTATAGCCTATTAGGACTGTGGTCTTGTGTTTTCCATCCTTTGGTCTTTTTCTTTTGATGGTAGCTTTAGACTCCAAAGATTGCTTAAAGGTTTTCATGCTTTCAAGGTAGTAGCCATTTTCTAAAGACCAAGACCTATATCTTTCGTAAACTTCAGAAGTTCTAACTTCATAGTCTTTTCCCTCTTCCAAGCAATCTTCCATAAAGATAGCTATCTTATCTGATTCCTTTTGGTATTTTAAAGTTGCATCTTTTACTGAATCAGGAATAGTTAGCCCTTCTTTTTGTAAAAGTTTGTAGCCTTCAATAAGCCAGTTAAGTATTGCAGACTTTACTTCTTCTTTTGCAAATTCTGTCTTTAATGTTTTGTCTTGTTCTTCTTCAGTAAAATGTCTATCAAAGGGAATGATTAGCATTCTTCCACTGGTAAATACAGTCACATCATTAACTATGGGTAGGTAGTTGGTGTTGATGTAGATTTTAAATTGAGGTTTAAAATCAAAGGAGTTCTCATGAAGGAATCTTGCATTAATAGTGTCATTCCCAGTAAGGCTTTTAACTTGTGCAACATTTAAGGGTAGTCCCTTGCCTGGTTCTGGAATATTTACAAAGCGTACTCCTGCAAGTCTTGCTATTTCTTCACTGGGTCCAGAACTATTTACTTTGTTTTTTAGAGCCAGTGTTTCAGGTCTTGATGCACAAGCATAAGTTCCAAGAACCTTTAATATGGATTCACAAAGAGTCCCCTTGCCATTTCTTGTGGTCATTCCATAAAGAATTGCCATGCACTCATGCCTTGTATCTCCTGTAAGCCCATAGCCTAATATCTTTTGTAGGAACTTAGCTTTTTCTTTGTCTCCACTCATAATTTCATCAATGTAGCTATTCCATCTTTCATTTAATGAGTAAGGATCATAGATAACATCAGCCATTTTGCTTAAATAGTCAGAACTTCTGTGTTCATAAAATTCCATTGTTCTAAGATCTAAAGTTCCATTGGTACAGTTTAAAAGGTAGGGATCTTTATCGAAGTCAGATACATTTAATGGATGATGAACTTCTGCATCTTTTAATACACTGACCCTATAACCTCTTGCTTGCCATCTGTTTGAGAATTTTACATAAGCCTTTCTTTTATGTTCGTCCTCAATATCAAGGGCAAGGATATGAAGTAGGTTTGCAAGTTTCATACATAATTTCATAGCTTTTAAACTTCCAGTATCAGCTATCCAGATTCCTTCTTCGTAGAAATACCAGGCTTTCCTTTCTGGTACATAGCGAAGAGAATCCATATAAAAGTCTGCGAATATTTTTCCTGCACCTATATCTGTCCATGAATACTTAGAAGATAAAGGAAGACCCATTTCTTTTAACTTTTCAATAGATAAGTTAAACTCGATGCTTGGATCTATTCTTGAAATAGGTTTGTAGACTTCTTTTAAAGAAGAGATTGCTTTTTCAATGGTTATTTCTCCATAGGTCTTTCCTCCTCGATTTTCATCCCACTTATCCCTAAAAAGTTCCGATTGCCTAAAGAGCCTATCTATCTGGTCAGTATTTCCACCAGCATAAAATGCGAGTATTGAAGTTAAGGCTAAGTCTGCTTCACTTGAAGAAGGATAGGCTTTAATGTTTCCAGCCCATAGATTTAAAAACTTTTCTTTGTTCTTGGCATTAGATGCCTTTTCAATAACTTCTTCATCAGTTAAATAGCTTTTAAAATTTTGTTTATTAGACTTACTTTGTTTTTCTCTTTTCAGATATTTTTCTAAAAGCCATAGAAGCCCTTCGGATTCTTCGACAATCTCACCTTCTTGATAAACATGACCTGTCACAGTTACAAAGCGATTAGTAAAGCCAGCAATATAAGCTTCAACTTCTTTAGTCTTCATCTTGTAGATGTCATTGTTGTAAGTTATTGAGTTCGGTAGAATAGTAAAGATTCTAAGACCCTTACCACTTGGACTAAATTCAATGTATGACTGTGGAAAATGGTTAACTATTTCTTTTGCTAAATCATTTAAAACTCCGTTGATTACACAGTCATCCACATCAATTGCTACGAGTTTTCCATCGACTCTTATTCCAAGCCCATCATAGGAACTAAGTTTTTCAGATGCTTTATCAAAGGATGTAAAAGTCTTTGGATCATTAACTGATGCATAGCCGTTTGTAGTTGGATTAAAAGGTATCTTTGTCTCCCTATTATTTCTTGTTTCATATTTCCATAAGCACCAGCTTGCATTTTCTTTTAGATATTCTGGTATATTTTCTAAATTCACATATCTACTCCTTTCATATTTTTTGAAGAAGAAATATCCTCTCATATTCCTTAGGACAGTTAGAAGAATTTTGAGTAATATTTTTATCCTCTACCTGTATAAGTAAAGTTAGGATTTGATTTTCCGGTTATTTTGAAAAATATTTCCTTACCTTAAATAACAGGCAAAGAAATTCAGCACTTTTTAAACCTGTAAGAAAAATTCTCCCTCTACTAGCCCTAGGACATTTTTGATGGTTTTGTTAGGTTTTATTTTTCCTCTCATATCACAGGCGAAGAAAAGCATGGTTTTTTAAACCTATCCTAAAATTTTTCTCTCCTAATAGACTCAGGACATTTTTGATACTTTTGATTAATGTAAATTTCTTCCTCTACTATCCCTAAGACAAATCAGGCTACTTTGAGTAGGTAACTTTAAAATTTTTCTTAAAGATTTAAAGACAAGTAAAATATCTTTGAGTAAGAAATACTTCCCTTCACTAGCCCTAAGACATTTTTGATAGTTTTGTTAGGTTTTATTTTTCCTCTCATATCACAGGCGAAGAAAAACATAATTTTTTAAACCTGTGCTAAAAAATTTCTTCTCTTAATAGACTCAGGACATTTTTAAAGGTTTTGAGTAATTATTTCTTCATCTATCTGTATAAGTAGGAATTAGGATGAATTTTCCGGTTATTAAAAAATACTTCTCCCTTCACTAGCCCTAAGACAAAAATGGTGGTTTTGATTAGTTGTTTAGAAGATTTAATTCTTTGAATTAAAAAAAGACGGAAATAAATCCGTCTTAATATATTGTAAATATTATTAATATTTGACGATATATAGTTTTCAATACACCTGATTGCTGGTATTCAATATCAAATATGATAT
>OLJD01000397.1_pt1 | contig 10034 bp, 7 predicted proteins | sample 1601441 | NCBI WGS metagenome assembly OLJD01 (sample SAMN04436853, study PRJEB24849) | human gut metagenome | biome: human gut; feature: NICU; material: stool | host: Homo sapiens | place: USA: Saint Louis, MO | collected 2011-10-01 | reverse complement strand
ATATCTTTAATTTTCAAAAAAACTGTGGTATGATTATTTTACATTCAAGTTGGGGGAATTAATGATGAGATTTATTTTTAAAATAAAAAAATTTTCAAATACAATTTTATCTATGAAAAAAATTGAAAGACTAAGATCTTTCTCTAGATTTTTATGCCCAAATTTGTCTATTAATGTAGTAATGTTTTATCAGGGAAGCTAATTTTATTAGCTTCCCTTTTCTTGTCTTTAAATTTAGACTAAAAGCTTATAGGAGGGATTAATGAGAGCTTTAATATCTGTTACTGAAAAAAAGGATGTAGAAAAACTTGCTAAAAGATTGAGTGAATTAGGTGTTGAAATTGTATCTACTGGTGGTACATACAAAAAAATTAAAGAAAGCGGAGTGGATGTAAAAGAAATTGAGGAAATAACAAATTTTCCAGAAATTTTGGATGGTAGGGTAAAAACTTTATCACCATATGTTCACGGTGGGATTCTTTATAAAAGAGATGATGAAAATCACAAAAAAACTGTTGAAGAAAATAATATCAAAGATATTGATATAGTTGTTGTAAATTTATATAAGTTTGAAGAGTCCTTAAAGAGTAATGATATTGACAATATTATCGAAAATATTGATATTGGTGGACCAACTTTGATTAGATCTGCTGCAAAAAATCATAAAGATTGCATAGTTTTGACTGATCCTAGTGATTATGAAGAATTTTTAGAAAAGTTAGAAAAAAATGATCTTGATTTAGAATATAGAAGATACCTAGCAATGAAGGCTTATTCTCTTACAGCTTATTATGATAGTGTAATATCAAGATTTTTCAAAGATTTAACTCAAAAAGATAGCCAATATAAAACTTATGGTCTAAGAAAAATTGAAGATTTAAGATATGGAGAAAATCCAAGTCAAAGTGCAAGTTTATATGAGGATACTTATGCAAAAGGACTTTTAAAAGATATAGAAATTTTACATGGAAAAGCAATGAGTTTTAACAATTACAATGACTTAAATGTTGCCCTAGAACTTGCCAAAGAACTTGGTGAAAATTCTTGTGTTGCTCTAAAACATCAATCTCCATGTGGAGCTGCTATTGGAGAAAATGCCTTTGATGCTTATAAAAAAGCATATGAAGCTGATTCCTTATCAATTTTTGGTGGAATTGTTGCTCTAAATGGAGTAGTTGATGAAAAAACTGCAAGTATGATGAATGAAATTTTCCTTGAAATTGTTGCAGCAAATGACTTTACAAAAGAAGCTTTGGAAATTTTATCTAAAAAGAAAAATATCCGTTTAATAAAAGTTGACCTTTCAAAAGATTTTGTAAAAGAAGATGTAAAATATCTGGAAGGAAAAGTTTTAGTTCAAGATAGAGATAGTAAAGAAGATGATTTTGAAGTTGTAACTGATATAAAACCAGACAAAAAAGATATTGACGATTTAAAATTTGCCATGACTGTTGTAAAATACACTAAGTCAAATGCTATTGTAATTGTTAAAGATGGAAAAACTTTGGGAGTTGGCTGTGGACAAACTTCAAGAATTTGGGCATTGGAATCAATCAAAAACAACCACCCAGATGTTGACTTTACTGATTCTATTATGTCATCTGATGCCTTTTTCCCATTTGATGATTGCGTAGAATTTGCCCACAAAATTGGAGTAAAATCAATCATCCAACCAGGTGGATCAATTAGAGATAAGGATTCAATTGACAAATGTAATGAGTACAAAATGTCAATGGTATTTACAAATAATAGACACTTTAGACATTAAGGATATGATATGAAAAACTCAGTAAAAAGAATTTATGTTAGAAAAAAAGATAGGTTTGATTATAAGTCCAAAGAAGTTAGAAAAGAAATTGAAAATCTCTTAAAAATAAAAATAGATAAATTAAATATATATAACAGATATGATCTTGAAATAAGTGATGAAAATTTGGATAAGGCAATAAATAATGTCTTATCCGAAAGAAACCTTGATTATGTTTATGCCAAAGATGAGGCAAAAAAACTTGAAGATTCTTTTGAATCTGCCCTTGCAGTAGAATATCTTCCAGGCCAATTTGACCAAAGAAGACAAGGGGTTATTGATACTTTAAATTTAATTTTGGATGAAAAAACAGACTGTAAAACTGCAACAGTTTATGAATTTTCAAAGTTAAATGAAAATGATCTTAAAAAAATTGAAAATTATTTAGTAAATCCAGTTGATAGTCACAAGATTGATTTGAAAGAAATGCCAGAAAGTTTGGATATAAAAAGAGAAAAAAATCTTGAAAATGAAATTTATAATGGATTTATAGCTTATTCTGATGAAGAAATTTCTAATTTTGTAAAAGATCATGATCTTGCCATGGATGATAATGATTTAAAAATGGTTAGAGATTATTTTAAAAAAGAAAATAGGAATCCAAACGAAACCGAAATAAAAATTTTAGATACTTATTGGTCAGACCATTGTAGACATACAACCTTTAATACAAATCTTGATATAGATATAAAGGTAAAAACATCTCTTGATAAGGCTATAAAAAATTCTTTTGATAAGTATTTAAAAATGAGAGATGAACTTGAAATTAAAAAGCCAATAAATCTTATGAGTTTTGGAACAATTCTTTCAAAATATATGAGAAGTAGAAATGAATTTGATGATTTGGAAGTATCAAGTGAAATAAATGCCTGCTCAGTTTATGTAAAAGTTAGGGTAGAAAAGGATGGCAAGGAAAATCTTGAAGATTATCTTTTGATGTTTAAAAATGAAACCCACAACCACCCAACAGAAATAGAGCCTTTTGGTGGAGCATCAACTTGTCTTGGTGGAGCAATAAGAGATCCACTTTCAGGAAGAAGTTATGTCTACCAAGGTATGAGAATTACTGGAGCTGGAAATATTTTAGAAGATGTCGATAAGACAATGGAGGGAAAACTTCCACAAAGAAAAATTTCAAAACTTGCTGCAAAAGGATATTCTTCTTACGGAAACCAAATTGGTCTAGCTACAGGATTTGTAAAGGAAATTTTTCACGAAGGCTATAAGGCAAAAAGAATGGAATGTGGGGCAGTTATTGCAGCAGCTCCAAAAGAAAATGTAAAAAGACTTAGTCCAAAAGCTGGCGATATAGTTTTATTAATTGGAGGAAGAACAGGAAGAGATGGAATTGGTGGAGCAACAGGCTCATCAAAATCTCATAAAGTAACTTCAATAAAAACTGAATCAGCCCAAGTTCAAAAAGGAAATGCTCCAGAAGAAAGAAAACTTCAAAGATTATTTAGAAGAAGCGAAGTTTCAAAATTAATAAAAAAATGTAACGATTTTGGGGCAGGTGGAGTTTCAGTTGCCATTGGAGAATTGTATGATGGAATTGATATAGACCTTTCAAAAGTTAAGCTAAAATATGCAGGCCTAAAACCATCAGAAATTGCAATTTCAGAATCTCAAGAAAGAATGGCAGTTTTAATTGATAAAAATGATAGAGAAGAGTTTGAAAAATATTGTAGAGAAGAAAATGTAGAGGCATCCTTAGTTGGAAAAGTAACTGATACAAATAGGATGAGGATGTTTTATGATGACAAAAAAATTGCAGATATTTCCTACGATTTTATAAATACAAACGGAGCAGATAGAAGTGCAAAAGTCGAATTTGTAAGTGAAGATGTTCCAAAATATTTGACAGAAAAATCTTCTGATCCAAAATATTTTTATGAAAAAATAAAAGATTTAAATGTAATTAGCCAAAGAAATCTAATAGAAATTTTTGATTCTACTATTGGACAAAATACAGTTCTACAACCACTTGGTGGAAAAAAACAAGTAAATCCATCCCAAGCGATGGTTGCAAGAATTCCAGTTCTTGATGGAGTTTCAAAAACAGCATCTATAATGACTTATGGATTTGATCCATTTATTTCAGAAAAAAGTCAATATTTAGGCGGATATTACGCAGTTATTGAATCAATTGCCAAACTTGTTTCTGTTGGTAGTGATTTAGAAAAAATAAGATTATCCTTCCAAGAATTTTATGAAAAAATGGATAATAGTAAAGCTTGGTCCAAACCTTTAAAATCACTTTTGGGAGCCTTTGAAGTAACAAACTTTTTCAAAAAGCCTCCAATTGGTGGAAAAGATTCAATGAGCGGTAATTTTGAAGATTTAAAAGTTCCACCAACTTTAATTTCATTTGCAACAACAACAGAAGATATTGAAAATATAAAATCCAATGATTTAAAGGGAAAAGGAAAAATTGGACTTATTAGGGCAAAATACAATTCTGATATGACTCTTGACCTTGACCATTACAAAAACTTATTAGAAAAATTAATAAAGGCAATGAGAGAGGGAAAAATAATTTCAAGTATTGCTCTTGATAATAAGGGAATTTTGGCAAATATTTATGAACAAGCCCTTGGAAATTCTAATTTTACCCTAGATTTTGATAATTTATATAATCCTTTATTTGGATCTTTTGTGGTTGAATATGTTGAAGATTTAGATTTTGTTGAAAAAATCGGGGAATTTTCTGATGAATTAATTGTAAATGGAGAAAAATTAGATACAGAAAAACTAGAGAAATCATATTTAAATGAATTAGACCAAATATTCAGTCCTAAAGAAGAAATTTCTTATGAAAAAATTGATCAAAAAGATATGGAAGTTTCTTTAAAATCTAAAAAGCCAGTTGATAAGGTAAAAGTTTCAATTCTTGCTGTAACAGGAACAAATTGTGAATGGGATACAAGAAAAGTATTTGAAAAATATGGGGCAGAAGTTGAAATTAATTTATTTAAAAATTTAGACAAAACAGCTATCGAAGAATCAATTGAAAATTTGGCAAAATCTATTAAATCTTCACAAATTTTTGCCATCCCTGGAGGATTTTCTATGGCAGATGAACCAGATGGATCTGGTAAGTTTTTGGCAAATATTATAAGAAATGAAAAAATAAAAGATGCTATTGAATATATGCTTGATAAAAATGATGGATTAATTATTGGAATTTGTAATGGCTTCCAAACTTTAATAAAAACAGGCCTACTTCCTTATGGAAAAATTAAGGAAATCGAAGAAGATGATCCATCATTAACCTACAACACAAATGATAGGCATATTTCAACTTTTGTCGATACAAAAATATTAAATAATAAAAGCCCATGGACAAGAGGACTAGATTTAGATAAAATATATAAAATACCTATATCACATGGAGAAGGTAGGTTTATTGTAAATGAAGAAAAATACAAAGACTTGCTAGAAAATGGACAAATATTTTCTGTATATGATACAAATCCAAACGGATCTGACTACAATATAGAAGGAATTTTATCAAAAGACGGTAAAATTTTGGGAAGAATGGGACATGTTGAAAGATTAGATTCAGATTTATACAAAAATATTTACGATATAGAGGAACAAAAAATATTTGAAAACGCAATTAATTATTTTAAAAAATAGGAGGATTTATGCAAATAATTGGAGAAGGTTTAACATTTGACGATTTATTATTAGTTCCAGGACCATCAGAAGTCCTACCAAATGAAGTTTCTTTAAAAACAAATCTTACAAAAAAAATTAAATTAAATATACCATTAATGTCAGCATCAATGGATACTGTAACTGAATCAAAAATGGCAATTGCAATGGCAAGACAAGGTGGAATAGGAATAATCCACAAAAATATGTCAATCCAAGAGCAAGCAAAAGAAGTTGACAGGGTAAAAAGAAGTGAACATGGAGTAATCACAGATCCATTTTATTTAAAGGCTGATAATATTTTAAAAGAAGCCCTAGAAATTATGGCAAATTATAAAATTAGCGGTGTTCCAATAGTTGATGACCAAATGACTTTAAAAGGAATTTTGACAAACAGAGATGTAAGATTCCAAAATGATGAAAATGTAAAAATTGATGATATCATGACAAAAGATGGTCTTATAGTTGGTCATGTTGGAATTTCTATGGAGGATGCTGTTAAGAAAATGGAATCTGGAAAAGTAGAAAAACTTCCAATAGTTGATGATGATTTTAAATTAAAGGGTCTTATTACAATTAAAGATATAGAAAAATCTAGACAATATCCAAATTCAGCTAGAGATGAACATGATAGATTATTAGTTGGAGCTGCTGTAGGAATAACCAAAGACATGATGGATAGAATTGATGCTTTGGTAGAAGCAAAAGTTGATGTTGTTACTGTAGATACAGCTCACGGTCATTCAAAAGGAGTAATGACTGCAATCAAAAAAATTAAAGAAAAATATCCAAATCTTCAATTAATAGCAGGAAATGTTGCTACGGGAGAGGCTACAAAAGACCTAATAGAAGCTGGAGTAGATGCAGTAAAAGTTGGTATAGGACCAGGATCAATTTGTACAACAAGAGTTGTAACAGGAGTTGGTGTTCCACAAATTTCTGCAATAATTGATTGTGTAAAGGCTGCAAAAGAATACGAAATTCCTGTAATAGCTGATGGTGGTATAAAATATTCTGGAGATATAACAAAGGCTCTTGCTTGCGGAGCAAATGTAATAATGGCAGGATCATTATTTGCAGGAACAGAAGAATCCCCAGGAGAAACAATTGTATTTGAAGGAAAACAATACAAAGAATACAGGGGAATGGGATCACTTTCAGCAATGAAATCAGGATCAAGCGATAGGTATTTCCAAAATGAAACCAAAAAATTTGTACCAGAAGGAGTAGAAGGAAGAGTTGCCCTAAAAGGATATGTTGGCGATGTAATTTATCAATTACTTGGAGGACTACGTTCAGGTATGGGTTATGTTGGAGCAGCAAACTTAAATGAATTAGAAGAAAAATCAAAATTCGTAAAAATTTCTCCAGCAACACTTGTAGAAAACCACCCACACGATATTCAAATTACAAGAGAATCACCAAACTATACAAAAAAATAAAAATAAAAAGATTGGATTTTATTCCAATCTTTTATTTTGCTTTATTTTAGGGTAATAATATATAAAGAAGAAATTTAGGGGGAAATTATGTTAGATCTAACAAAACTAATTGTTGAATACTATCAAGGTAAAAATTTATCAATAGAAGAAATAGCAGACCAAATGGATAGGGCCAAGGTTGAGGTAATTGAAAATTTTTTGGATAATAAATTATACGTTAAAAAAAGAAATGGAAAAATTGAATTATTTGATGTAGAAAAAATATCTAGGTCTATAAAAAAATGCAGCAAGAGACGGAAATATTGAACTAAATGCTTCAGATGTATCTATATTAAAAAATGATTTAGAAAAAATAATTAAGAAAAATCACCACAGAATTTTACCTACAGCAACTATAAAAGAATATGTAGAAAATATTTTAGAAGAAGATGGTTACAAAAAAGTATTAGAAAGCTATACATCATATATTAAAAGCAAATAAAATGAGCCTTATTGGCTCATTTTATTTTTCTATTAAATTATAAATTCAGCAAGTTTCATAGCTAGAGGCATTATAATTACTGCCGTAATACCTGCAACAGCAATTGATAAACCACTCATAGCTCCTTGTACTTCTCCCATAAGTCTTGCTTGACTTGTGCCAACTGCATGAGAAGAAGTTCCTATTGCAACGCCTTGGGCAACTGGATCTTTTATTTTAAATATTTTCATTACAAGTGGTGCAAAAACAGCCCCACTTACTCCTCTAATTACAACCGCTATTGCAGTAAGTCCTATAATACCTTGGTATTCATCAGAAAGAGAAATAGCTATTGCCGTTGTAACAGATTGAGGTAATAAACTTGAAATCAAATTCCTATCTATTTGAAATATTTTTGATAAAAACATTGCAATAATAAATGAGAAAATTGTTCCAGAACCCACACCAACAAAAATTGGTATTATATTTTTTTTCAAAGTTTCAATATTAGCATAAAGGTCTAAAACCATAGCAACTGTGGCAGGAGCAATAAAAAATGCTATGAAGTCACCTCCTTTTTTATAATACTCATAGTCAATTCCTGTTATAGATAAAAATCCTATAATTAAAAGTATAGCTATAAGAAGAGGATTTGCCAGTGGTGTTTTTAATTTTTGATTTACCCACTTACCAATTTCATAGGCTGCAAAAGATAAGATTATACCAAAATATTGATTATCTAGCATTTTTCCTCCTTTGTAAAAATTGTACAAGAAGGCCAGTAAGGGCCATAGTAATAATAGTTCCCAAAATAACTACAATTATTATTTGAAAAATATTTCCCTTTATTAAATCAACATGAGCAAGAACTCCAACACCTGCAGGTACGAATAAAAAGGCTAAGTTTTTAAGTATTCCATCAGAAGTTTGTTTTATATCCTCACTTTTGAGTATGTTAAAATGTAGGGCTATAAAAAGATAAATCATTCCATAAACAGGCTCTGGTATTGGATAATTAATTAAACTTCTTGTTACAGCTCCTAAAAATAAACATATACAAAGGATGACAAATTCCTTTAAATAGTTCATATTATTCACCTAATAAGGCAATTACTTTATCAGGATTTAAAATCATATTTGGATCAAATGCTTTTTTGATTCCTCTCATTATTTCTATATTTGTATCTCCTTCAAAACTCTTTAGATATTTTTTCTTTCCATGACCTATTCCGTGTTCACCAGAAATTTTTCCACCTAAATCATAAGCTTTTTTGTAGATTACATCCATAAATTTATCAACTTCTTCTTTAAATTGATCAATCTTATCTTCTTCATTTGATAGGGTATAGATGTGTAAGTTTCCATCTCCAGCATGTCCAAAAGATTTAACATCGAACATATAAGATTCACTTTCAGCATTAACAAAATTAATATATTCTGCAATTTTTGTAACAGGAACAACCACATCACATTCATCTAAAAGTTTGTTTTGAGTTTCAATAGCTTCAAGGAAAGAGCTTCTTGCAGCCCAAGCATCTCTGATTGCATTTGGAGTATCAGCAACTAAAACATCAATAGCTCCATTATCAACTAAAACTTCAGCAGCTTGTTCTAGTGTATTATCTATTAAATCTTCATCATCACCATCAAAAGTAATTAATAAATAAGCTCCAACATCAATTCCTTCCATATTTTTTGGGAAAGTTTCCTTACCTATGTACTTTTCACTAGCTATAACTATATCTCTTTCCATAAATTCTATAGCTTGAGGATTTAAATTATTTTGGAATAATTTTGGAACTGTAGAAATACAAGCATCCAAATCTTCAAAAGGAACAATTAAAGAGACAGTATGTTTTGGATTAGGAACAATTTTTAAAGTAAGCTCAGTGATAATTCCAAGAGTTCCTTCACTTCCAACCATCAAATCTTTTAAAGAATAACCAGTAGATGATTTAGAAACAATAGAACCAAAAGTAGTAATTTCACCACTAGGAAGAACAACTTCCATTTTTCTAACATAATCACGAGTTGTACCATACTTAACTGCGCGCATACCACCAGCATTTAATGAAACATTTCCACCAAGAGTAGCATTTTTTTCACCTGGATCTGGTGGATATAAATATCCCTTATCAAGACAAGTTTGAGCTAAAGTACTTAATAAAACACCTGGTTCGACTCTAACAACAAGATTTTCTTCATCAAATTCTAAGATTTTATTCATAGATTGCATATTAATCATTACACCATTTTTAATAGCAACACCAGCACCAGTCAAACCACTTCCAGCACCTCTTGCTATTACAGGAATCCTATTTTCATTACAAATTTTCATTATTTTAGATACATCTTCTTTACAAGTAGCATCAACTAAAACATCAGGAATTCCATTTCCATAAATTGGCATTTCATCATGAAAAAAATCTTCATTAATTTCTTCTCCTACATAAACTCTTCCATTAACTGATGATTTAATTTTTTCAATAATTTCATCGTTGATTTTGTTGTAGTCCATAAATTTTCCTCCTAATTATGTAATTACCATAGCTAGTTAAGTTACTATGTTAATTTTATATCTAATTATAGCATAATATTAAACTATGTGAAAGATTTCCTGGAAAACAATTATACTATTAAAAATAAATTATATATAAGCGTATAAATT
>OLJD01000395.1_pt1 | contig 10068 bp, 10 predicted proteins | sample 1601441 | NCBI WGS metagenome assembly OLJD01 (sample SAMN04436853, study PRJEB24849) | human gut metagenome | biome: human gut; feature: NICU; material: stool | host: Homo sapiens | place: USA: Saint Louis, MO | collected 2011-10-01 | reverse complement strand
AAATGAAAGTAATTTTAATCCTAATTTTTAAATTTATAAATAAGTGATTTTTTTTAATAAAATTATATATAAAACCTTGACTTTCTACCATTATTTAAATATAATAAAAGACAGCGTAAAATAATAGGAGGTGATAACATGAAGAGAACTTATCAACCAAATAGAAGAAAAAGAAAAAAAGACCATGGCTTTAGAAAAAGAATGTCAACTCCCGCTGGAAGAAGAGTTTTAAAATCCAGAAGACAAAAGGGAAGAAAGAAATTATCTGCATAATAAAAAAGCTGCGGCTTTTTTATATTGTAGATATAGTTAGGTTTTATTCTTATGGAAAAACAATTTAGTTTAAGAAAGAATGTAGACTTTGAAAGGGTTTATAAAAAATCTAAGCACTACTACAATAGAGATTTTACCGTTTTTATTAAAAATAACGGTGTTAATAGGCCAAGGTTTGGTTTTTCTATTTCTAAAAAGGTAGGAAAGGCAAATCAAAGAAATAAACTTAAAAGAAGACTTAGGTCAATAGTTTATGAAAATTATAGAAATATTAATAATGTTGATATAATTATTATTCCAAAAAAACACACTACAGATTTTACTTATCAAAAACTTAAATCTTCTTTAGGCCATGTACTTAGTAAAGCCTTTAAGGACAAGAAAATTAGATATGTTAAATAAACTTTTTCTAATAATTATTAGATTTTATCAATTGTTTATTTCTCCACTCTTAGGCTCTGGAAAATGTAAATATTATCCTACTTGTAGCCAATATGCCATTGACTGTTTTAAAAAGTATAATTTTTTTAAGGCCTTTTTTAAGGCTAGTTGGAGAATTTTAAGGTGCAATCCTTTTTCTAAAGGAGGATACGATCCAGCCTAACAATTGATTTTTTTATATTACACTAGAGATTAGGAGAAATAATGTTAAATTTTATAGCACAATTATTGGGTAGCTTGATGAAATTTATTTATGATTCTTTGGTAAATAATTTTGCTGAACCATCTAATATAAGTTTTTATGCTATTTCAATTATTTTAATGACAATATTGGTATCTTTAATTACTATACCAATGACTATGAACCAACAAAAACAAGCTGCAAAAAGTGGGGAAATCCAACCAAAAATTGAAGAAATAAAGAAAAAATATGCTTATGATCCTCAAATTATGCAACAAAAAATGCAACAATTGTATAAAGAAGAAGGAGTAGGACCAGGACTTTCTTCATGTCTTGTAATGATTTTTCAATTATTGATACTTTTATCTTTATATAGGGTTATACAAAATCCAAATAAATTTATATTTGCAGGTGATATGCACCAAGTTAAGGATAATTTTTTATGGGTACCAACCCTTTCAAAAGCAGATCCTTTATTTTATGGTTTGCCACTTTTAACAAGTATAAGTCAATTAGTGGTTCAAATTTTTACTATGAAAACTTCACCACAAAGTCAGGCTCAAAATACACCTGGTATGGGTTCTATGAATAATATGCTTATGATAATGCCTATTATTTATTATTTTGTATTTAGAAATCTACCAGCAGGTTTGCCACTTTATTGGACAACTAGTTCACTTGCAAGACTTATAATATTAGGTGGCCAATATTTGATTGGTCTAAGCAAAAGAGATAAAGAGGAAAAAAATGAAAAGATCGATAGTAAAAACAGCAAAAACTAAAGATGAAGCTATAAAAGAGGCTTTAAAAGAGATAAATAAATCTATTGACGAAGTTGAAGTTGATATTTTAGAAGAAGAATCAACAGGTTTTTTAGGACTTATTGGTCAAAAAGATGCAGTTGTAAAAGTATCTTATGAAGAAGATATAAATGAAGGTATTGATTCTTTAATTAAAGAAATAGAAGAAGATAGCAAAGAAAATCTTGAAAAAGAATTTGATGTAGAAGAAATTTCAGAAAAAATTGAAGAAGAAAATATCAACCAAGAAGCTGAAATAATTTCAAACGAAGAAACTTTAGAAACAAGTGACGAAGAAGAATCTTTAGAATCATTAATTGATAATGAACAAAAAGAAGATGAGGTTAGTCTTTATTACAAAGCAAAAGATCTTTTAGAAAAAATTCTTATAGAAATGCACTTTGAAGATGTTAAAGTAATAGGAAATCTTGAAGATAATATAATTAAGCTTGATGCAAAGATTGATCCAAAAGATACAGGAATTGTAATAGGTAAGGGTGGTAAAACACTTGATGCTATCGAAACTGTAATTAGAAAAATTATTAAGGCTAGATCAAATAAAGTTAAGCTTAATATTGATATAAATAACTACAAAAAAAGAAGAGATGAAAAGATAGTGATGCTTGCAGATCAGGCTTGCAAAAAAGTTTTGAAAACTAGAAAAAGCTGGAATTTAAAATATATGAATTCATATGAAAGAAGGCTAGCTCACGAACAAATTTCAAAATATGATAAACTTGATTCGCACTCAGAAGGTGTTGAACCAAAAAGATTTGTAGTAGTTGATTATAAATAAAAGATGTTTCACGTGAAACATCTTTTTTTATTGGTAAAATTAATGTATAATATTGAAAGAATGTTTATGTCAAAGGTAAACAGTCATTTAAGAAAGGATGAATTATGAGTGAATCTACAATTGCAGCAATTTCTACTCCGCAAGGAACTGGAGGTATATCTATAGTTCGTATGAGTGGCAGTAAATCTTTTGACATTATTAAAAAGATTTTTAAGCCAATTAATAATAAAGATTTAGATATAGAAAAAGATAATAGGATGATGAGATATGGACATATAGAAAAAGATGGCCGTATCTATGATGAGGTTATGGTTAATTTTATGAAAGGACCATATACTTATACTAGAGAAGACATTTGTGAGATAAATTGTCATGGATCTATGATTTCTGTAAGAGACATTTTAAATTTGCTTTTAGATTTAGGGTGTGAACTTGCAGATAGAGGTGAGTTTACCAAAAGGGCATTTCTAAATGGAAGGATAGACTTATCTCAAGCAGAGGCTGTTCTTGACATTATAAATTCAACTAATGAAATTTCACAAAAACAAGGTTTAAAGCAATTATCTGGTGTGTTAAAAGAAAAAATAGAACAAATCAGAAAAATTGAGCTAGAGGCCTTATCAAGAATAGAGTATTCAATCAATTTTACAGAAGATGGAGAAGACCTTCCTCTTGATGATATTATTAGTTATATGGACAAAGCAAATGATGAAATTACAAAACTTTTATCAACCGCTAATAAAGGAAAGTTGGTAAAAGATGGGATAGAAACTACAATTATAGGAAAACCTAATGTAGGAAAATCTTCACTATTAAATGTTTTGTTGAATGAAAATAGAGCAATTGTTACAGATATACCAGGAACAACTAGAGACTCTATAACCGAATATATAAATCTTGGTAACTTAACTTTAAAAATAAATGATACAGCAGGTATTAGAGAAACTCACGATGAGGTTGAAAAAATCGGAGTTCAAAGATCAAAAGAATTGGCTCAAGGTGCTGATTTGATTATAGCAATCTTTGATAGATCAAGAGAGCTAGATGAAGAAGATAAGATTATTCTTGATTTATTAAAGGGGAAAAATGCCATTATTATTTTAAATAAGATAGATCTAGATTCTAAAATTTCAAAAGAAGATTTCGGAAGAGATTTTAAAATAATAGAAACTTCTATGATTTCAAGAGATGGTATTGATAAACTAGAAGGGGCAATTTTTGAAATTTTTGATTCTAAAGAATTAAATAAAGAGTCATTAATGATTACCAATCTAAGACATGAAAGACTCTTAAATTCTTCAAAGAAAAAATTACAATCTTCATTAAATGATATAAAATCATTTGTTCCGATAGATTGTGTAGAAGTTGATTTGAAATCTTCATATGATGATTTGGGTTTAATAATAGGAGATACTGTTTCAGATGAAATAATGGATAAAGTATTTAGGGAGTTTTGTGTTGGAAAATAATAAAAAATATATTGATGAATCTTATGATATTGTAGTTATTGGAGCAGGTCATGCAGGATGCGAGGCAGGTCTTGCTTCTGCTAGGCTTGGCTTTAAAACCTTAGTATTAACAACAAGTATGGAATCTGTGGCTGATATGCCATGTAATCCAAATATTGGTGGAACAGGAAAGGGACACATAGTTAGAGAAATTGATGCTCTTGGTGGAGAAATGGCTATAAACATAGATAAGACCTTTATTCAATCAAGAATGTTAAATACATCTAAGGGCCCTGCAGTTCATTCACTAAGGGTTCAAGCTGATAAAATAAAATACCACCAAGAGATGAAAAAAACTCTTGAAAATCAAGAAAATTTAGATTTGTTTGAACAAGAAGTAGATAAAATTAATGTAGAAGATGGAAAAGTAAAAAGTGTTGAAACAGTTCAAGGAGCAATTTTTCCAACAAAATCTTGTGTAGTTTGCACAGGAACATATTTAAATGGAAAAATATTGATGGGAGATTTTCAAAAAACATCAGGTCCTCACGGTCTTTCAGCAGCAACCCATCTTTCAGATAGTTTAGAAGATTTAGGTTTTTCCCTAAGACGTTTTAAAACGGGTACTCCTGCAAGGGTTGATAAGAAAAGCTTAGACTTAACAAAGACAGAAATTCAAAAAGGTGATGAAAATATAGTCGCTTTTTCATTTTTAAATGAAGGCAAGGATTATTCTGATAAAAAGCAAGAAGCTTGTTATCTAACATATACAACTGAAAAAACTAAAGAAATTATCATGGATAATTTAGATAGATCTCCTATGTATGGGGGACTTGTAAAAGGGATTGGACCAAGATATTGTCCATCAATTGAAGATAAAATGGTAAGATTTCCTGATAGAGACATTCATCAAGTCTTCATTGAGCCTGAAAGTTTATCAACTGATGAGATGTATATTCAAGGAGTTTCATCAACCCTTCCTCAAGAAGTTCAAAAGGAATTTTATAAGACTATAAAAGGACTTGAAGACTGTAAAATAATTAGACCTGCATATGGAATTGAATATGATTGTCTTGATTCTACTAATCTAAAAAGAAGCTTAGAATCAAAAGAAATTGAAAATTTATTTTTTGCAGGCCAAATTAATGGATCAAGTGGATATGAAGAGGCAGCAGGTCAAGGATTAATTGCAGGGATTAATGCAGCTTTGAAATTAAGAGGAGATGACCCTTTAATTTTAGACAGGTCTGATGCTTATATAGGAGTATTGATTGATGATTTGGTAACAAAAGGAATCAATGAACCTTACAGGATGATGACATCAAGATGTGAATATAGACTTACAATGAGACAAGATAATGCTGATTTAAGGCTAACAGAAAAAGCACACAAAATTGGTCTAGTAACGGATGAACGTTTTGAAAAGATGATTGAAAAAAGAAAAAATATAGAAGATGAAATAAAAAGACTTCAAAATGTAATGATAAGTCCAAATGAAGAAAATAATAAAATAATGGAAGAAATAGGATCTAGTCCTTTAAAAACAGGTTATAGTTTATTTGACCTAATTAAAAGACCGGAACTAACTTATGAAAAACTAGAAATATTAGATCCAGATAGACCAAATCTTCCAAAATTCCAACAAATACAAGTACAAACTAAAATAAAATATCAAGGATATATCAAAAAACAAATGGCAGACATTGGTAAGTTTAAAAAGCTTGAAAATAAAAAGCTTGACCATGACATAGACTACAGTAAGATAAAAGGACTTAAAAAAGAATCTGCAGAAAAATTAAATAAAATAAAACCAGATTCAATAGGACAAGCCTCAAGAATTTCTGGGGTTTCACCAGCAGACATTAATGTCTTGCTTATTAGATTAAAAGCTGGAGATATAAATGGATAAATTTGAAAAATATGGGCAAATGCTTATAGGAACTAATAAAAAATTTAATTTAACTAGTATTGATGATCCAGATCAGATAAGAATTAAACATTTTGAAGATTCTCTAACCATAAAATCATATATTAATGATGGAATGAAAGTATTAGATATAGGTTCTGGTGCTGGATTTCCAGGAATCCCATTAAGAATAGAAAAAGATTTTGACCTAACTTTGATAGATTCTGTTAACAAAAAAGTTAATTTTATGAATCAAGTTATTGATGAACTAGATCTAAAAAATACTAGGGCAATTCATGTAAGAGCAGAAGATTACGCAAAAGAACACAGAGAAGAATTTGATATGGTTATATCAAGAGCAGTAGCAAATTTATCAACACTTTCTGAGTATGCACTTCCATTTTTGAAAGTTGGTGGAATATTTATAGCTATGAAAGGTCCAAAGGCAGAAGAAGAATATGAAGATGCTCAAAATGCCTTAAAAATTTTGGGTGGAGAATTAATTAATATAGATACTTTAGATCTTTATGGAAATACGAGAAAAAATATTTTAATAAAAAAAGTTAGGTCTACAAAGAAGAAATATCCAAGAGATAAAAATTTACCAAAGAAAAAACCATTATAAAGAAATGTTTCATGTGAAACATTTTTTTATTGAATCTTATAGAAAAGAGGTTTTATGAAAGCACAAATTATTTCTGTAGGGACAGAAATTTTATTAGGAAATATAACAAATACTAATTCTAAATATTTAGCAAACAAGCTTACCGAATTAGGTATAGATGTTTTTAAAATGACAACTGTTGGAGATAATCCGGATAGATTATTTAAGGCTATGAAAGAAGCAGTAGAAGAAGTAGATTATGTTTTTACAACAGGTGGGCTTGGACCAACAGAAGATGATATTACAAAAGAAGTAGCAATAAAAGTGTTGGGACAAGAAGATCAAGTTTGTGTAGATCAAATATCAAAACAAAGACTTGAATCTTATTTTTCTAATAAAAAAAAGGCTATGAATGTAAATATAAAACAAGCTATGTTTCCTAAAGATGCAATAATTTTAGATAATGATAAAGGTACTGCACCAGGTTGCATTTTAAAAAATAAATTAATTCTTTTACCTGGTCCACCGAGAGAGATGAATTATATGTTTGAAAATAAACTTATAAAATACTTAAACTATAATTCTGTAATAAAATCTAGAAATTTAAAAATTGCCTTATTAGGTGAATGGGATATGGCAAATAGAATTGATTTGTCATCTAAAAATCCAACAATATCCCCATATTTTGATAATCAAGGTGGATATTTAAGAATAACAGCTAAGGCAAAAAATAATGAAGAAGCAGATCGTCTTTTGGATAAAAAAGAAAAAGAAGTTAAAGATGTTTTTAAAAGTCTTTTAATTTCTGATGACAGTCTTAGAAAAGAAGAAACACTAATTAATTTATTAAAAGAAAGAGATGAAAAAATCTCTACTGCAGAATCTGTTACTGGTGGTTTAATTGCTTCATCAATAATAGATATAGATGGTGCGAGTAGAGTAATAGAAGAATCCTTTATTACTTATTCAGATAGAGTAAAAGAGAAGATTTTAAATGTTTCACATGAAACATTAGAAAAATATGGGGCTGTTAGTCATGAATGTGCTTTGGAAATGCTTGATGGTTTGTATAAATTAACAAATTCAAATTTGTGTATAATATCTACAGGATATGCCCATAAAGGTGAGATATTCCTAGGATTAAAATACAATAACAAAAAAGTAATTAAAAAATTTAAATTTTCGGCTGACAGGAATAAGGCAAGACTATTTGCAAAAAATAGGACTATGGATCTTGCTATTTTAATGATGAGAGGTAAGTATGAAGACGATATCGATATTTAATCAAAAAGGTGGAGTAGGAAAAACAACTAGTGTTGTAAATCTTGCTGTTGCTCTTTCTAAATTAGGAAAAAAAGTTCTTGTAATAGATTTTGATCCTCAAGCTAATACTTCAACAGGATTGGGTTTAGATAGAAACAAGGTAGAAAAATCAATTTATAAAATGTTTTATGAAGAAGATTATAAGGATTACATAATAAAAACAGATGATGGACCATATTTGATTGCGAGTGAAAATGCTTTATCTGGTCTTGAAGTTGAGCTTGTAAGCTTAGACGAAGAAGAAAGACTAAAAATGTTACAAGAAATAATTGATGAAATAAAAGCAGATTTTGATATTATTTTAATTGATTGCCCACCTTCTTTAGGACTTTTATCTTTAAACGCTCTTGTTGCAAGTGATTCAATTATAATTCCCATACAAACAGAATATTATGCTTTGGAGGGAGTAAGTGAATTATTAAAAACATATAATTCTATCAAAAATTCCATAAAAGATGATTTAGAAATCGAAGGAGTTTTATTATGTATGTTTGATAAAGATACAAACTTATCTTACGAAGTAGTTGAAGAAGTTAAGTCGTATTTTAAGAATAAAGTTTTTGCTACGATGATTCCAAGAAATATAAAACTCGCAGAAGCACCTTCTTTTGGAAAAAGTGCTATAGTTTATGATGAAAATTCAAAAGGGGCTAGGGCTTATACTGATCTTGCAAAAGAACTTATTGAAAATATAGAAAAACCAAATCAGGATTTAAAAGAGAAAAAATTAAAAGAAGAAGTTTCAGATTCTAATAAAGACTCTAAAACAGAAAGTGTTTCACAAAATAATTCTTCAAGTAAAAACGATGATAAAGATTTAAAATCCGAAAAAATTGAAGAAGAAAAAAATAAAGATTTGAAAAAAGAAAAACATGAAAAGAATATCCAAAATGATTCGAAAAAATCAGAAGAAAGCTTAGTTCACAAGAATAAATTTTCTTTTAACGATAATAAACTACAAAATAACGAAAAGAGGGATTAACTATGACAAAAAAATCTTTGGGAAGGGGTCTAGGATCTCTAATTCCAGAAAATAATAAGAGAAATAAGTCCATAGTAAGAATTCCTATGGAAAAAATATATACAAGAGATGATCAACCTAGGAAAAGTTTTGATGAAAAATCTCTTATAGGTCTTAGTGAATCTATAGAAAAGTATGGTTTGTTAAATCCTATTGTTCTTAGAAAAAATGGAATTAAATATGAAATAATTGCTGGTGAAAGAAGATATAGAGCTAGTAAACTTTTGGGGCTTAAAGAAATTGATGCAATTATTAAAAATGTTGATAATAAAAATATTGATATACTTTCAATAGTAGAAAACGTTCAAAGAGAAGATTTGACAGGTCTTGAAGAAGCTAATGCATATAATGAGTTGTGTAAAAATTACAATATGACTCAAGATGAGGTGGCAAAAACTGTAGGTAAGTCAAGATCATATATAGCAAATACCCTAAGGCTATTAAAACTCGATGAAAATTCAAAAAAAGAACTTCAAGAAGGAAATATTTCTTCTTCTCAGGCTAGAACTCTCCTTTCCATTAAAGATGAAGAAGATAGGAAGAAATCATTAGATGATTTTAAAAATAAAAAAACAAATATAAGAAAAGTAGAGAAAAAATCAAGAAAAATAAAACCTGATGAAAAAAGTGATAAAGATAATAATTTAGATAAAATATTATTTGAAGATTTTGAAGAAAAATTCATTGATCTTTTAAATTCAAAGGTAGAAATCAAGAAAAATAATGAAGGATATAGGGTAAGTATTGATTGTTTTTCTATTGATGATATTGAAAGTTTATATTGGAGAATAAAAAATGGAAAAGAATAAAATGATAGATTTTACTGTTGGAAATCTTATTGTAAATACCAGAAAAAAAACAGCAAATCCTGGTGGAGGAGCTATTACTAGCCTTGTTGGAAATCTTGGCTTAAATCTTATTTTGATGATGGCAAAAAAAGACTATGGTGATGAAAAGCTAAATAAAAAGTCTAAAAAAATTGAAGAAAAATTTAAAAAATATTCAAAAGAATTAGAAGATTTAATGCAAGAAGATATAGATAAAGTTAATGTTTTACTAAAAGCTTATAAGGATGATGAGATAAATAATTACGACGATTTAATAATAGAGGCAAATAAAGCTCCTAAAAGAACTATAGAGTTAATGATTATTATCTTACAAGATTGTAGTTTTATTTTAGAACATGGAAAAATTGAAGCTATAAGTGATGGTGAAATAGGACTTAGACTTGTTAAAGAAGCAATTCATTCTTCATTTATTAATCTTACAATGAAT
>OLJD01000388.1_pt1 | contig 10297 bp, 7 predicted proteins | sample 1601441 | NCBI WGS metagenome assembly OLJD01 (sample SAMN04436853, study PRJEB24849) | human gut metagenome | biome: human gut; feature: NICU; material: stool | host: Homo sapiens | place: USA: Saint Louis, MO | collected 2011-10-01 | reverse complement strand
CGTGCAAAAGTTTTTGAAAGAAAATTTAAAGCTATTCAACAATTACCTGATGATTATCGTGTATGCTTAGATCATATGAAACCTGATAAACCATTTATTAAAGATTTAACGGATGATGATTTAAAAGAAGCGATACAAAGAGCCATCAATGTGAAAAAAGGTGAATTCTTTATAGCGCGTGCAATCACACCACAAGATAAAAGATTAAAAAGTGACAAAGCATTTATTGCATTTTTAGAAGAAACCTTCGATCAGTTCTTACCATTTTATTCTGCATAAATAACTTTGTTTAAATAATAGAGCACGTAATCACATCCATGATTTCGTGCTCTTTTTACTTACCATTAAATTGAACGTTCAACATAATAATTCATACTTTTAAAAAAATTAAAATAAAGAGGTGTTCTTAACATGATTAGATTAGCAATTAAGAATGATTTGCCATACATTGAAGCATTAGTAGAAACTGCCAAAGAAATAATGAAAGAATTTAATAATAATCAATGGGATGACAAATATCCTGCACGAGAACACTTTGAAGAAGATATTGCGAATCAAACATTATATGTTCTAGAGGACAATGATGAAATCCAAGGCTTTATTGTTGTCGACCAACAACAATCAGAATGGTATGATAAACTTGACTGGCCAGTTAAACGGGAAGGCGCATATGTTATTCATCGCTTAGCTGGAAATCCTGAATATAAAGGCGCTGCAACTGAATTATTTAAATTTGCTGTTAATTTAGCAACAGATCACGGTATACATGTTATTTTGACAGATACATTTGCATTGAATAAACCTGCACAAGGTTTATTTGAAAAATTTGGTTTTACAAAAGTTGGAGAAGCTGAAATCGACTATCATCCATTTGATAGAGGTGCGCCATTTTATGCCTATTATAAAAACATTTAAGAATAGAGGTTATAATTATGACTAAAATTGCATTTACAGGAGGCGGAACAGTGGGTCATGTATCAGTAAACTTAAGTTTGATACCCACTGCGTTAAATCATGGATATAGTGCATTTTATATTGGTTCAAAAGCAGGAATTGAGAAAGAAATGATAGAATCTCAATTACCTGATATTGAATACCATGCTATTTCAAGTGGTAAATTACGTCGCTATATTTCTGTTGAAAATGCTAAAGATATTTTTAAAGTGGTAAAGGGAATATGGGATGCTCGCCGCATACTTAAAAAAGAAAAACCTGATTTGTTGTTTTCTAAAGGCGGATTTGTCTCAGTTCCAGTGGTTATTGCTGCTCGTACCTTAAACATACCCACTATTATTCATGAGTCTGATTTAACACCAGGATTAGCGAATAAAATTAGTCTAAAATTTGCGAAAAAGATTTATACAACATTTGAAGATACACTGAACTACTTACCAAAATCAAAGGCTGATTTTATTGGTGCAACCATACGTGAAGATTTAAAGCATGGTCATGCTTCAAGAGGGTATGAATTAACTCAATTTGATAAAGATAAAAAAGTCTTATTAGTAATGGGAGGTAGTCTAGGAAGTAAAAAATTAAATAGTGTTATTCGTGAAAATTTAGAGGCACTGCTCGAAGATTACCAAATTATCCATCTAACAGGTAAAGGACTTATTGATGGCTCGATTCAAAAAGAAGGTTATATCCAATATGAATTTGTGAAAGAAGAATTGACGGATCTGTTAGCTATTACAGATACTGTAGTTAGTCGAGCTGGATCAAATGCAATATACGAATTTTTAACGCTGCGACTGCCAATGTTATTAATTCCTTTAGGTTTAGACCAATCACGTGGTGACCAGATTGATAATGCAAAATATTTCGAATCAAAAGGTTATGGGCGTGTCGTTTTAGAAGAAGAACTATCATCAACTAAGCTATTAGAGCAGCTAGGAGATATTGAAGCATCACGAGATAGCATAATGAATCATATGTCAGACTATCAAGAAAGTTATACCAAAGAAGATTTATTAAATAAAATCATCGATGATGCACTCAGTCATTAAGAGGGGGAAATTTTGTGAACCGCACGAAGCGCATTTCATTGCTCATTATTTTTACATTAGTGTTTGGAATAATAGCTTTCTTTCATGAGTCTCGTTTGGGAAAGTGGATTGATAATGAGGTTTACGAATTTATTTATGCTTCAGAAAGTTTTATCACGACATCTATATTATTAGGTGCAACCAAAATTGGTGAAGTGTGGGCCATGTTGTCACTTTCTCTAATGCTGATTGCCTATCTCATGCTTAAACGTTGTAAAATAGAAGCACTCTTTTTTGTACTAGTTATGGGACTATCAAGTATACTCAATCCGGTGTTAAAAAATATATTTGACCGTGAAAGACCAACTTTATTGCGATTAATTGATATCACTGGATTTAGTTTTCCAAGTGGACATGCTATGGGTTCGACCGCATTCTTTGGAAGCGTGATGTTTATTATTAACCGTAAAATGTCTGGCGCTGATAAAGGTATTATTATTGGCTTATGTGCATTAATGATTTTGATGGTATCCATCTCTAGAGTTTATTTAGGAGTTCATTATCCTACAGATATTGTTGCCGGTATCATTGGTGGGGTATTTTGTATTGTTTTATCAACGCTAATTTTAAGAAAAAAACTCTATAACATTACAAATTAAAAAATCAATGCAAGTTAAATCATTAACTATCATTTTAAATAGCCATAACTAATCAGCTAGGACAAAAATATCTTTGACTGGGGCCCTAACAGAGAGAAATGCGAAGCGCATTTCACCAAACAAAGCAAGTTGGGGTGAGGGCCCCAACAGAGAGAATTTCGAGAAGAAATTCAACAAGCAAAGCAAGTTGGGGTGCGGGGCCCCAACAAAAAGGCTTTCAAAAAGAAAGGCTACAAGCAAAGCAGGTTGGGGTACCTAAAGCTATCCCCTTATCAAGTGAGCCAACAATATAAAGAAGCACAAAGATGATTTGTTTCACATCATCTTTGTGCTATTTTTTGGAATTTATATTCCAATTTTTTTCTTAACATTCCGAGTTATACGATTAGGAATGTCAGTGTCAAAATATAGATTAAAAGCAGCTACCATTAGGGAGCTGCTTTTATGTACACGTTTAGCGTTATTGTAAGCTTTACGTTAGTCTTTTAAGGGCATATAAAAGGGGAATTCGAAAATGATCAATCCATAAGAACGAATATGTGGGGGGAGTTCTATTTGGTATTGATAATTATTATTATACATCATTGATAATGATTGTCAATTAGAAAACTGAAATTTTTATGATAAATTTTTGAAAGTTAATCATAAATCTTAGACTATGGTTGGTGGTTAAATATTTTGTATTATAATAAAATAGAAAAGTCAGGTAGTGAAATAAACAGTGTAATGCAAAAGAGGTGGAGAAATGGCAAATATTTTAATTGTCGAAGATGAACAAAATTTAGCTCGTTTTCTAGAGCTGGAATTAACGCATGAAAATTATAAAGTGGACATAGAGAATGATGGGCAAAGTGGTTTAGATAAAGCGTTAACCAAAACATATGACTTGATTATATTAGATATAATGTTGCCTCATATTAATGGTTTAGAAATCTGTAGAAGAATTCGTCAGCAATACACGACACCCATAATTATTATTACAGCAAAGAGTGAAACGATGGATAAAGTAACTGGCTTGGATTATGGGGCAGATGATTATATTGTAAAACCATTTGAAATTGAAGAATTATTTGCTCGAATACGAGCGATTTTACGCAGACAACCCCAGAAAGATGTTATCGATATTAATGGTATTATTATTGATAAAAATGCTTTTGAAGTAACCGTGGACGGGACACAACTAGATTTAACTAAAACAGAATATGATCTTTTGTATGTTCTTGCAGAAAATAGGAATCATGTCTTGCAACGCGAACAAATACTTGATCATGTATGGGGATATGATAGTGAAGTTGAAACGAATGTTGTAGATGTTTACATCAGATATTTAAGAAATAAGTTAAAGCCTTTTAATAAAGAAAGAACGATTGAAACAGTCCGAGGCGTAGGATATGTGATACGATGATAAAACAACGTAAACTAAAATATAAATGGATGATTATTACAACTTTGATTATGTTCTTAACAATCTTGTTATTCTGTCTAGTGATTATCTTTTTCTTGAAAGATACCTTAAAAGATGGTGAATTAGATGAAGCTGAAAGAAGCTCAAAAGATATAGCTAATTTATTGGAGTCTAAACCTATTGATACAATTTCTCCATTAGACATTAGTGCATCGCTGGAGAATTTTCAAGAAGTATTAATCTATGATCATAATGGAAAAAAACTATTTCAAACTGCGAACAATAATGCTACACACTTTTATCCTGCTTTCGATAAGGATAATCATGACCGCATAAAAATTATGAGCAGAAATGGTGAAGACTATATTGTGTTGACTGAAACAGTTGATACGCCAAGCTTTCATGGTTATACAGTATTAGTGCATTCCCTACAAAAATTTAATAATACTGTAGGTTCAATATATGTTGTTGCTTTAGTATTTTGTATTATTGCAACTATCATTACAGCAGGCATTAGTTACATATTTTCATCACAAATCACAAAACCAATTGTGACTATGTCAAACAAAATGATTCAAATCCGTCGTGATGGTTTTCAGAAAAAATTAGAATTAACAACTAATTATGAAGAAACAGATAACCTTATTGATACATTTAATGATATGATGCTACAAATCGAAGAGTCATTTAATCAACAGCGGCAATTTGTAGAAGATGCTTCGCATGAATTGCGTACACCACTACAAATTATTCAAGGCCATCTTAATTTAATTCAGCGCTGGGGTAAAAAAGATCCAGCAGTGTTAGAAGAATCACTCAACATTTCCATTGAGGAAATGAATCGAATTACAAAGTTAGTTGAAGAGTTGTTGTTATTGTCAAAAGATAATGTTACACATTCAGCCAATGAACATGAACCAGTTGATATAAACATAGAAATAAGAACGCGTATTAAATCTTTAGAGCAATTGCATCCTGATTACAACTTTGAACTTAATTTATCACCCAAACAATTACTTCTATATATGAACCGTCATCAATTTGAACAATTATTGCTTATTTTTTTAGATAACGCTATGAAGTATGATACAAAGCGTAAGAAAATTAAAGTTGAAACACAATTACGCAATAAATTAATTACCATTAAAATCACGGATCATGGTCAAGGTATACCAAAAGCAGATCAAGAATTCATATTTGACCGTTTTTACCGTGTTGATAAATCTCGTGCCCGTAGTCAAGGTGGAAATGGGTTGGGGTTGTCTATTGCTGAAAAATTAGCGACTGCAAATGGTGGATATATCACTGTTGATAGTGAAGTTAACCAATATACTACATTTACTATTCAATTTGAAAAAGACGCCAACCTTGCATAATCGTATAAGAAATGGTGAATTATGCATTTTCTTTATTTATAAACAACAAAATTAAATGCCTGAAAAGGTTAGCAGAATCACATTTTGAATGGGTTCTGCTTTTTATTTTTTAATCCATATATGTACTTTATCAATGCATAAATTAATGCTATTATTAACGTGTAAGCGTTTAACTATTATGTGGAGGGTATCATATGACAAAGGATAAGACAGATGTTACAGAAGCACCTGTAAACTTTGGCGCAAATCTTGGTTTAATGCTTGATTTGTATGATGATTATTTGCAAGATCCATCATCTGTGCCTGATGATTTACAAGTGTTATTCGGAACAATAAAAAATGGTGAAGCTCATACTATAGCTCAGCCAGCCACAGATGGGAGTGGTGACTTAACGGATGATAGCACAATTAAGCGAGTAATGCGCTTGATTGATAATATTAGGCAGTATGGCCATTTATTAGCAGATATATATCCGATAAATCCTCCTAAAAGAACACATTTACCTAAATTAACAATCGAGGATTTTAATTTAGATAAACAAACTCTAGAAGGTATAACAGCAGGCATTGTTTCAGATCATTTTAAAGATATATATGATAATGCCTATGAAGCAATTAAACGTATGGAACAACGTTATAAGGGGCCAATTGCTTTTGAATACAATCATATAAATAATAATAAAGAACGTACGTGGCTAAAACGACGAATTGAAACGCCGTATAAAGCTACATTAAATCATGATCAAAAAAGGTATTTATTTAATACCCTCGCACACGTTGAAGGTTTTGAAAAATATTTGCATAAAAACTTTGTTGGTGCAAAACGATTTTCTATTGAAGGCGTGGATACATTAGTGCCCATGTTGCAGCATACATTGAGACGAGCGGCTGAAGAAGAAATTCAGAATATTCAAATTGGCATGGCACATCGAGGTAGATTAAATGTTTTAACACATGTGCTGGAAAAGCCATATGAAATGATGATATCGGAGTTTATGCATACTGATCCAATGAAGTTCTTACCTGAAGATGGTAGCTTAGAATTAACTGCTGGATGGACAAGTGATGTGAAATATCATTTAGGCGGAGTCAAAACAACGGATACGTATGGTATTCAGCAACGTATTTCATTAGCGAATAATCCAAGTCATTTAGAAATTGTAGCACCGGTAGTTATTGGAAAAACGAGAGCAGCACAAGATAACACACATGGCGTAGGAAAACCTACGACAGACTATCATCAATCTATGCCTATTATTATTCATGGTGATGCTGCTTACCCAGGTCAAGGTATTAACTTTGAAACAATGAACTTAAGCAATCTTCACGGTTATTCCACTGGTGGCACATTGCACATTATTACAAATAATAGAATTGGCTTTACAACAGAACCGATTGATGGACGATCTACAACATATTCAAGTGACGTAGCAAAAGGTTATGACGTTCCTATTTTACATGTTAATGCGGACGATGTGGAAGCAACTATTGAAGCTATTGATATTGCGCTTGAATTTAGAAAGGAATTTCATAAAGACATTGTTATTGATTTAGTCGGTTATCGCCGCTACGGACATAATGAAATGGACGAACCATCAATTACGAATCCAGTACCTTATCATAATATTCGTCAGCATGACTCAGTGGAATTATTATATGGCAAACAATTAATTGATGAAGGTGTTATCTCTGAAGATTATATGAATGAAACAATTGAACGTGTGCATAAAGAGATGCGTGCAGCACAAGATAAGATCGATAAAACAGATAAAATGGATGACCCTGAAATGGCTAGACCAAGTGCACTACAAGCGCCATTAGAAAGTAAAACAGCATCATTTTCAGTTGAAAAGTTAAAAGAAATCAACGATGCGATGTTATCTTATCCAGAGGGATTTCATATATTAAAAAAATTGAATAAAGTATTAGAAAAGCGTCGAGAACCATTTGAGAAAGAGGAAGGATTAGTTGATTGGGCTCAAGCAGAGCAACTTGCATTTGCGACAATACTGCAAGATGGGACTTCAATACGTTTAACTGGACAAGATAGTGAGCGTGGTACGTTCAGTCATCGCCATGCTGTATTACATGATGAAGAAACTGGAGACACATACACGCCATTACATCATGTGCCACATCAAAAGGCGACGTTTGAAGTCCATAATTCGCCACTTTCTGAAGCAGCAGTAGTTGGATTTGAATATGGCTATAATGTTGAAAATAAAGAAAGTTTTAATATTTGGGAAGCACAATATGGAGACTTTTCAAACATGGCACAAATGATGTTTGATAATTTTATGTCAAGCGCACGAGCAAAGTGGGGAGAACGAAGTGGCCTAACATTATTTTTACCACATGCTTTTGAAGGACAAGGACCAGAACATTCATCAGCACGGCTAGAACGTTTTTTACAATTAGCTGCAGAAAATAATAGCACTGTCGTTAACCTATCAAGCGCAAGTAATTATTTCCATTTATTACGTGCTCAAGCAGCAAGCTTAGGAACACAAGCCATGAGACCATTGGTTGTAATGTTACCAAAAAGTTTATTGCGCAATAAAACAGTAGCACAACCTATTGATAAATTTACTGAAGGGCAGTTCCAACCAATTCTTACCGAGACTTATAATCCTAAAAAAGTGAAAAAAGTTGTACTGGCTTCTGGAAAAATGTTTGTCGATTTGAAAGAATATTTGGTTAAGAATCCAGATGAACAAATATTATTAATTGCTGTTGAACGTTTATATCCATTCCCAGAAGATGAGATAAAGGCAATATTTGATACATTACCGCATATCGAAAGTGTATGTTGGGTACAAGAAGAACCTCAAAATCAAGGTGCATGGTTATATGCATATCCACATCTTAAATCTATCACACCAGAACAAATTAATTTAAACTATCATGGAAGAATTAAACGCGCAGCTCCGGCTGAAGGCGATGGCGAAATTCATAAACTTGTGCAAAGTAACATTATTAAAAGCGTCTTAAAACGAAACTAGGGGGAAATTATTTATGCCAGAGGTTAAAGTTCCAGAATTAGCAGAATCAATTACAGAGGGGACCATTGCAGAATGGCTTAAAAATGTTGGCGATTCTGTTGAAAAAGGAGAAGCAATTTTAGAATTAGAAACAGATAAAGTTAATGTGGAAGTTGTATCAGAAGATGCAGGTGTGATTCAAGAACAACTTGCTAATGAAGGTGATACTGTTGAAGTAGGACAAGCCATTGCCATTGTTGGAGAAGGTAGTGCTGAAGCGAAATCAGCAGAAGCTTCAAAATCTGACGCTAAGGCTGAATCTAAAGGTGAGTCGGAGTCAGAAACAACTACAGATACAGCTAACAAAGACACAACTCGTAATCATGAACAGCGACAAGATGAAGCTGAAAAAGCAGATCGTTCTGGCGAAGTAAAAAAACATACTCAACGTGTAAATGCCACACCTTCAGCACGTCGTCATGCTTTAAAACAAGGTGTAGACCTTGCTGAAGTAGCAGGTAAATCTAATGATGTCGTAAGAAAAGAAGATATTGATCAACGTCAACAACAGTCATCAAATAAAAAAGCAGAAACGGCACAAAGAAAAGCGCCAGAAACATCATCATCTTCGACACCAAACAAACCAGTTATTCGTGAAAAAATGTCTCGTCGTAAGAAAACAGCAGCTAATAAATTGCTTGAAGTATCAAATAATACAGCAATGTTAACGACATTTAATGAAGTTGATATGACGAATGTGATGGAATTACGTAAACGTAAAAAAGAAAAATTTATGCAAGATCATGATGGTACAAAATTAGGATTTATGTCATTCTTCACAAAAGCAGCAGTAGCCGCGTTGAAAAAATATCCAGAAGTCAATGCTGAAATTGATGGAGATGACATGATCAAGAAACAATATTATGATATTGGTATAGCTGTATCAACAGATGATGGTTTATTAGTTCCATTTGTAAGGGACTGTGATAAGAAGAATTTTGCAGAAATCGAACAAGAAATTGCTAATTTAGCAGTTAAAGCGCGTGATAAAAAATTAGGCTTAGACGACATGGTAAATGGATCATTTACAATTACTAACGGTGGTATCTTCGGTTCAATGATGAGTACGCCAATCATTAATGGTAGTCAAGCAGCAATATTAGGTATGCATTCAATTATGACACGTCCAATTGCAATTGATAAAGATACAATTGAAAATCGACCAATGATGTATATTGCTTTAAGCTATGATCACAGAATTATTGATGGTAAAGAAGCAGTAGGTTTCTTGAAAACAATTAAAGATCTCATTGAAAATCCAGAAGATTTAAGAGTAGTGATTGATTTATCAAATGCTAAAGCTGGAAAGTATCAAGAGAAGTATCAAGTTAAAGGGTTAGCTGATGACATTCATTATTCTGTAAAACCTAAATTGGCAAATATTACGCTTGAAAACAAAGTAACTAAAAAGATGACAGTTCAACCTGATGTTAGTCAAAGTGATATTGATCCACTTTATAAAATTACAAAGCAAGAAGTTTCACCACAAACAGTTAAAATAACAGGTGGAGAAGAACAATTGAATGATATCGCTTATTTAAAAGCCACTTTTAAAACTAATAAAAAGATTAATGGTGACACAAAAGATATCGCGGAAGTAACGGCTTTTGATAAAAAACTGAATAAATTAAATGTATCGATTCAACCTAATGAAGTGAATTTACAAGTTAAAGTAGAGCCTTTTAGCAAAAAGGTTAAAGTAAATGTTAAACAGAAAGGTAGTTTAGCAGATGATAAAGAATTAAGTTCGATTGACTTAGAAGATAAAGAAATTGAAATCTTCGGTAGTCGAGATGACTTGCAAAATATAAGCGAAGTTGATGCAGAAGTA
>OLJD01000387.1_pt1 | contig 10339 bp, 7 predicted proteins | sample 1601441 | NCBI WGS metagenome assembly OLJD01 (sample SAMN04436853, study PRJEB24849) | human gut metagenome | biome: human gut; feature: NICU; material: stool | host: Homo sapiens | place: USA: Saint Louis, MO | collected 2011-10-01 | reverse complement strand
GAAACTGGCGAGGCGTTTGGGACGGCATTGTAATGATACTGAAAGGTACTGTGCAGTTAATTTGGAATTTAATACAACTGTGGTTTGTAGGTAAAATTCTAGGTGTAGTGAGATACTTTGGTGGATTACTTAAAGGTTTAATAACTATTATATGGGTTGCTATAATAGGCGTTTTCAAGAAATCATTATCGGCAATTTGGAATGCAACAAAAAGTATTTTTGGTTTCTTATTCAATAGTGTTAAATCTATTTTCACTAATATGAAAAACTGGTTATCTAGTACGTGGAATAATATCAAAAGCAATACCGTCGGCAAGGCTCATTCGTTATTTACGGGTGTAAGGTCTAAATTCACAAGTTTATGGAATGCGACGAAAGATATATTTACTAAATTAAGAAATTGGATGTCAAACATCTGGAACTCTATTAAAGATAACACTGTAGGTATAGCTGGTCGCTTATGGGATAGAGTGCGTAACATCTTTGGAAGCATGCGTGACGGTTTAAAATCTATCATTGGTAAAATTAAAGATCATATCGGTGGTATGGTAGACGCTGTTAAAAGAGGTCTTAATAAATTAATTGAAGGTTTAAACTGGGTCGGTGGTAAGTTGGGTATGGACAAAATACCGAAGTTACACACTGGTACTGAACATACGCATACTACTACAAGATTAGTTAAGAACGGTAAGATTGCGCGGGATACGTTCGCTACGGTTGGGGATAAAGGACGTGGAAATGGTCCGAATGGTTTCAGAAATGAAATGATTGAATTCCCTAATGGCAAACGGGTACTTACGCCTAATACAGATACGACAGCGTACTTACCTAAAGGTTCAATAGTATATAACGGCGCACAAACTTATTCAATGTTAAATGGAACGCTTCCAAGATTTAGCATAGGTACTATGTGGAAAGATATTAAATCCGGTGCATCATCGGCATTTAACTGGACAAAAGATCAAATAGGTAAAGGTACAAAGTGGCTTGGCGATAAAGTTGGTGATGTCATGGACTTTATCGATAATCCAGGCAAACTTTTAAATTATGTACTTCAAGCGTTTGGAGTTGATTTCAGTTCTCTAACTAAAGGTATGGGTATTGCTGGCGATATAACAAAAGCTGCATGGTCTAAGATTAAGAAAAGTGCAATCAAGTGGCTTGAGGATGCTTTCGCAGAGTCGGGTGATGGCGGTGTATTAGATATGAGTAAATTACGTTACTTATACGGTCACACTGCTGCTTATACACGAGAAACCGGACGCCCATTCCATGAAGGTCTGGATTTTGATTACATTTACGAACCTGTTCCATCAACCATTAATGGTAGAGCACAAGTTATGCCTTTTCATAATGGTGGTTATGGAAAATGGGTGAAAATTGTAAAGGGCGCCTTAGAAGTTATTTATGCACATTTATCTAAATATAAAGTTAAAACTGGTCAACAAGTTAGGGTCGGACAGACTGTTGGTATATCGGGGAATACGGGGTTTAGTACAGGACCTCACTTACATTATGAGATGCGTTGGAATGGAAGACATAGAGACCCGTTACCGTGGTTAAGAAAGAATAATGGGGGCGGCAAAAGTACACCCGGTGGTAATGGTGCAGCTAATGCTAGACGAGCTATTAAGGCTGCTCAAAATATTTTAGGAGGAAGGTATAAGGCGAGTTGGATTACTAACGAGATGATGCGTGTTGCGAGTCGTGAATCCAATTATACAGCTAATGCAGTCAATAATTGGGATAGCAACGCAAGAGCTGGTATACCTTCAAGAGGTATGTTCCAAATGATAGATCCTTCATTTAGAGCGTACGCAAAGTCGGGTTACAATAATCCTCTCAACCCAACTCATCAAGCTATATCGGCTATGAGATATATTGTGGGTAAATGGGTACCAAGAACAGGCTCATGGAGAGCTGCGTTCAAACGCGCTGGTGATTACGCATATGCTACTGGTGGCAAAGTCTATAACGGATTGTATCACTTAGGGGAAGAAGGATATCCAGAGTGGATAATACCTACTGATCCAAGTAGAGCGAACGAAGCACACAAATTATTAGCTTTAGCTGCTAACGATATTGATAACCGCTCTAAAAATAAGCGACCAAACAACTTACCAAATCCAAGTATAAGTAATAGTGATACAAACTATATTCATACATTGGAGAATAAACTAGATGCGGTTATTAATTGTTTGGTTAGTTTGGTTGAGTCTAATCAAGTTATTGCAGATAAGGATTACGAACCAGTTATTAATAAGTATGTGTTTGAAGATGAGGTAAATAATTCTATCGATAAACGAGAGCGTCACGAATCTACAAGAGTTAGATTTAGAAGAGGAGGCACGATAATCTAATGCAAGATACAATTCAAATAGACAATAAAACAATTGGATGGCTGGTTGTGCAAAGAGGGTTCGAGATACCCTCTTTTAATTTTGTTACTGAAAAAGAAAACGTAAAAGGTAGAGCGGGATCTATTGTTAAGAATCGTTATTTAAATGATATCGAATTTGATTTACCATTAATTATTCGAAACGAAAAATTGTCACCAGGTGGAGAAAAAACACACGATGATATATTAGAAGCATTGGTCAAGTTCTTCAATATTAAAGATTTAACACCTAAAAAACTTAAATTCAAATCTCAAAACTGGTATTGGTTTGCATATTTTGATGGTCCATTAAAATTACCGAAAAACCCAAGAGGTTCAGTGAAGTTCACTATAAAAGTAGTGTTAACAGATCCTTATAAATACTCGGTAACTGGAAACAAAAACACCGCGATTTCAGACCAAGTTTCAGTTGTAAATAGTGGGACTGCTGACACTCCTTTAATTGTTGAAGCCCGAGCAATTAAACCATCTAGTTACTTTATGATCACTAAAAATGATGAAGATTATTTTATGGTTGGTGATGATGAGGTAACCAAAGAAGTTAAGGATTACATGCCTCCTGTTTATCATAGTGAGTTTCGTGATTTCAAAGGTTGGACTAAGATGATTACTGAAGATATTCCAAGTAATGATTTAGGTGGTAAGGTCGGCGGTGACTTTGTGATATCCAATCTTGGCGAAGGATATAAAGCAACTAATTTTCCTGATGCAAAAGGTTGGGTTGGTGCTGGCACGAAACGAGGGCTCCCTAAAGCGATGACAGATTTTCAAATTACCTATAAATGTATTGTTGAACAAAAAGGTAAAGGTGCCGGAAGAACAGCACAACATATTTATGATAGTGATGGTAAGTTACTTGCTTCTATTGGTTATGAAAATAAATATCATGATAGAAAAATAGGACATATTGTTGTTACGTTGTATAACCAAAAAGGAGACCCCAAAAAGATATACGACTATCAGAATAAACCGATAATGTATAACTTGGACAGAATCGTTGTTTATATGCGGCTCAGAAGAGTAGGTAATAAATTTTCTATTAAAACTTGGAAATTTGATCACATTAAAGACCCAGATAGACGTAAACCTATTGATATGGATGAGAAAGAGTGGATAGATGGCGGTAAGTTTTATCAGCGTCCAGCTTCTATCATAGCTATCTATAGTGCGAAGTATAAAGGTTATAAGTGGATGGAGATGAATGGATTAGGTTCATTCAATACGGAGATTCTACCGAAACCGAAAGGCGCAAGGGATGTCATTATACAAAAAGGTGATTTAGTGAAAATAGATATGCAAGCAAAAAGTGTTGTCATCAATGAGGAACCAATGTTGAGCGAGAAATCGTTTGGAAGTAATTATTTCAATGTTGATTCTGGGTACAGTGAATTAATCATACAACCTGAAAACGTCTTTGATACGACGGTTAAATGGCAAGATAGATATTTATAGAAAGGAGATGAGAGTGTGATACATGTTTTAGATTTTAACGACAAGATTATAGATTTCCTTTCTACTGATGACCCTTCCTTAGTTAGAGCGATTCATAAACGTAATGTTAATGACAATTCAGAAATGCTTGAACTGCTCATATCATCAGAAAGAGCTGAAAAGTTCCGTGAACGACATCGTGTTATTATAAGGGATTCAAACAAACAATGGCGTGAATTTATTATTAACTGGGTTCAAGATACGATGGACGGCTACACAGAGATAGAATGTATAGCGTCTTATCTTGCTGATATAACAACAGCTAAACCGTATGCACCAGGCAAATTTGAGAAAAAGACAACTTCAGAAGCATTGAAAGATGTGTTGAGCGATACAGGTTGGGAAGTTTCTGAACAAACCGAATACGATGGCTTACGTACTACGTCATGGACTTCTTATCAAACTAGATATGAAGTTTTAAAGCAATTATGTACAACCTATAAAATGGCATTGGATTTTTATATAGAGCTTAGTTCTAATACCGTCAAAGGTAGATATGTGGTACTCAAAAAGAAAAACAGCTTATTCAAAGGTAAAGAAATTGAGTATGGTAAAGATTTGGTTGGGTTAACTAGGAAGATTGATATGTCAGAAATCAAAACAGCATTAATTGCTGTGGGACCCGAAAATGACAAAGGAAAGCGTTTAGAGTTAGTTGTGACTGATGACGAAGCACAAAGTCAATTCAACTTACCTACCCGTTATATTTGGGGAATATACGAACCTCAATCAGATGATCAAAATATGAATGAAACACGGTTGCGTTCTTTAGCCAAAACAGAGTTAAATAAACGTAAGTCGGCAGTTATGTCATATGAGATTACTTCTACTGATTTGGAAGTTACGTATCCGCACGAGATTATATCAATTGGTGATACAGTCAGAGTAAAACATAGAGATTTTAACCCGCCATTGTATGTAGAGGCAGAAGTTATTGCCGAAGAATATAACATAATTTCAGAAAATAGCACATATACATTCGGTCAACCTAAAGAGTTCAAAGAATCAGAATTACGAGAAGAGTTTAACAAACGATTGAACATAATACATCAAAAGTTAAACGATAATATTAGCAATATCAACACTATAGTTAAAGATGTTGTAGATGGTGAATTAGAATACTTTGAACGCAAAATACACAAAAATGATACACCGCCAGAAAATCCAGTCAATGATATGCTTTGGTATGATACAAGTAACCCTGATGTTGCTGTCTTGCGTAGATATTGGAATGGTCGATGGATTGAAGCAACACCAAATGATGTTGAAAAATTAGGTGGTATAACAAGAGAGAAAGCGCTATTCAGTGAATTAAACAATATTTTTATTAATTTATCTATACAACACGCTAGTCTTTTGTCAGAAGCTACAGAATTACTGAATAGCGAGTACTTAGTAGATAATGATTTGAAAGCGGACTTACAAGCAAGTTTAGACGCTGTGATTGATGTTTATAATCAAATTAAAAATAATTTAGAATCTATGACACCCGAAACTGCAACGATTGGTCGGTTGGTAGATACACAAGCTTTATTTCTTGAGTATAGAAAGAAATTACAAGATGTTTATACAGATGTAGAAGATGTCAAAATCGCTATTTCAGATAGATTTAAATTATTACAGTCACAATACACTGATGAAAAATATAAAGAAGCGTTGGAAATAATAGCAACAAAATTTGGTTTAACGGTGAATGAAGATTTGCAGTTAGTCGGAGAACCTAATGTTGTTAAATCAGCTATTGAAGCAGCTAGAGAATCCACAAAAGAACAATTACGTGACTATGTAAAAACATCGGACTATAAAACAGACAAAGACGGTATTGTTGAACGTTTAGATACTGCTGAAGCTGAGAGAACGACTTTAAAAGGTGAAATCAAAGATAAAGTTACGTTAAACGAATATCGAAACGGATTGGAAGAACAAAAACAATATACTGATGACCAGTTAAGTGATTTGTCCAATAATCCTGAGATTAAAGCAAGTATTGAACAAGCAAATCAAGAAGCGCAAGAAGCTTTAAAATCATACATTGATGCTCAAGATGATCTTAAAGAGAAGGAATCGCAAGCGTATGCTGATGGTAAAATTTCGGAAGAAGAGCAACGCGCTATACAAGATGCTCAAGCTAAACTTGAAGAGGCAAAACAAAACGCAGAACTAAAGGCTAGAAACGCTGAAAAGAAAGCTAATGCTTATACAGACAACAAGGTCAAAGAAAGCACAGATGCACAGAGGAGAACACTGACTCGCTATGGTTCTCAAATTATACAAAATGGTAAGGAAATCAAATTAAGAACTACTAAAGAAGAGTTTAATGCTTCTAAAAGAACACTATCAAGAGTGTTAGCAGACATCACTGTAAATGCTATGAAAGGCATCTATTTAAGGTATGACGAAAATGGGGCGATTACTTCACATACTATTGATAAAGATGGCGTGAAAATTAGTGGCGATAAAGTTGATATAACAGCGAATAGAGAATTTAATGTAGTCGCAAATAATATTAATAACAAAGTTGGTAAAAATGACATTGTTAATAGCCTAAACTTATCAAATGAAGGTCTTGACATCAATGTGAATAGAATTGGTATTAAAGGCGGAAATGCTAACCGTTATGTACAAGTTCAAAATGATTTTATTGAACTTGGCGGAATCGTACAACGAACTTGGAAAGGCAAACGATCAACCGATGATATATTCACACGTCTTAAAGATGGACATCTAAGGTTTAGAAATAATACCGCAGGCGGTTCACTTTATATGTCACATTTTGGTATTTCAACATATATTGATGGAGAAGGCGAAGACGGAGGTTCATCCGGTACTATTCAATGGTGGGATAAAACTTACAGTGATAGTGGTATGAATGGCATAACAATCAATTCTTATGGCGGTGTAGTCGCTTTAACATCTGACTACAATCGAATTATTATCGATTCATATGCTTCTGCGAACATTCAAAGCAAGCAAGCTCCTGTATACCTATATCCAAACACTGAAAAAGTTCCTGGGCTAAACCGATTTGCATTCACGCTGTCTAATGCAGATAATGCTTATTCGAGTGACGGTTATATTATGTTTGGGTCTGATGAGAACTATGATTACGGTGCGGGTATCAGGTTTTCTAAAGAAAGAAATAAAGGTCTTGTTCAAATTGTTAATGGACGATATGCAACAGGTGGAGATACAACAATCGAAGCAGGGTATGGCAAATTTAATATGCTGAAACGACGTGATGGTAATAGGTATATTCATATACAGAGTACAGACCTACTGTCTGTAGGTTCAGATGATGCAGGAGATAGGATAGCTTCTAACTCAATTTATAGACGTACTTATTCGGCCGCAGCTAATTTGCATATTACTTCTGCTGGCACAATTGGGCGTTCGACATCAGCGCGTAAATACAAGTTATCTATCGAAAATCAATATAACGATAGAGATGAACAACTGGAACATTCAAAAGCTATTCTTAACTTACCTATTAGAACGTGGTTTGATAAAGCTGAGTCTGAAATTTTAGCTAGAGAGCTGAGAGAAGATAGAAAATTATCGGAAGACACCTATAAACTTGATAGATACGTAGGTTTGATTGCTGAAGAGGTGGAGAATTTAGGATTAAAAGAGTTTGTCACGTATGATGACAAAGGAGAAATTGAAGGTATAGCGTATGATCGTCTATGGATTCATCTTATCCCTGTTATCAAAGAACAACAACTAAGAATCAAGAAATTGGAGGAGTCAAAGAATGCAGGATAACAAACAAGGATTACAAGCTAATCCTGAATATACAATTCATTATTTATCACAGGAAATTATGAGGTTAACACAAGAAAACGCGATGTTAAAAGCGTATATACAAGAAAATAAAGAAAATCAACAATGTGCTGAGGAAGAGTAATCCTTAGCACTATTTTTATACAAAAATTTAAGGAGGTCATTTAATTATGGCAAAAGAAATTATCAACAATACAGAAAGGTTTATTTTAGTACAAATCGACAAAGAAGGTACAGAACGTGTAGTATATCAAGATTTCACAGGAAGTTTTACAACTTCTGAAATGGTTAACCATGCTCAAGATTTTAAATCTGAAGAAAACGCTAAGAAAATTGCGGAGACGTTAAATTTGTTATATCAATTAACTAACAAAAAACAACGTGTGAAAGTAGTGAAAGAAGTAGTTGAAAGATCAGATTTATCTCCAGAGGTAACAGTTAACACTGAAACAGTATGAAAAGCTATGAGTTAGATACTCATAATCTTTATTCTTTTAGAAAGCGGGTGTACTGAATTGGGGTGGTTCAAAAAACACGAACATGAATGGCGCATCAGAAGGTTAGAAGAGAATGATAAAACAATGCTCAGCACACTCAACGAAATTAAATTAGGTCAAAAAACCCAAGAGCAAGTTAACATTAAATTAGATAAAACCTTAGATGCTATTCAAAAAGAAAGAGAAATAGATGAAAAGAATAAGAAAGAAAATGATAAGAACATACGTGATATGAAAATGTGGGTGCTTGGTTTAGTTGGGACAATATTTGGATCGCTAATTATAGCATTATTGCGTATGCTTATGGGCATATAAGAGAGGTGAATAAAATGTTTAAACTAATCTTTGGTTATAGTTTCTGGACATGTTTTTGGTTCGGTAAATGTAAATAAGTTTTAGTCAGTGCTTCGGTACTGACTTTTTATTTATTGTTGTAATTATGGTAATATGCAGAAGTGAGCAAGTTGGATAGATGGTGTGGCTATCTGAGTATAAGGAGGTGGTGCCTATGGTGGCATTACTGAAATCTTTAGAAAGGAGACGCCTAATGATTACAATTAGTACCATGTTGCAGTTTGGTTTATTCCTTATTGCATTGATAGGTCTAGTAATCAAGCTTATTGAATTAAGCAATAAAAAATAACCATCGCTAACTTTGGCTGGTTTCGATGGTTAAATGGTTATTAATTTAATCTTTAATCTAGAATAGCCACCGTCTTTTTAACGGGCTCATTAGGGTAACATGTTTGCGCATGTTGCCCTTTTTCTATATATAAATTAACACACCATAATATAAATATCAAATAGACGGCTTATTAGTCGTCTTTTTATTTTGGGTAAAAGGAGATAAGAATATGATTAATTGGAAAATTAGAATGAAACAAAAATCATTTTGGGTAGCGATATTGTCAGCTATCTTTTTATTTGCTCAAAACATCGCAAAAGCTATTGGGTATGATATCCAAGTTTATACAGAGCAATTAACAGACGGTTTAAACGCTATATTAGGATTTTTAGTATTAACTGGTGTGATTCAAGACCCGACTACTAAAGGTATAGGTGATAGCCACCAAGCTTTAGAATATGAAGAACCAAGAAGAAAATACTAGGAGGTAAAATAATGAAAACATACAGTGAAGCAAGAGCAAGGTTACGTTGGTATCAAGGTAGATATATTGATTTTGACGGTTGGTATGGTTACCAATGTGCAGATTTAGCAGTTGATTACATTTATTGGTTGTTAGAAATTAGAATGTGGGGAAATGCAAAAGATGCAATCAATAACGATTTTAAAAACATGGCAACAGTATATGAAAACACACCATCGTTTGTTCCACAAATAGGTGATGTGGCTGTATTTACCAAAGGAATATATAAACAATACGGTCATATTGGTTTAGTGTTTAATGGTGGTAATACAAATCAATTTTTAATTTTGGAACAGAACTATGACGGTAACGCAAATACGCCTGCAAAGTTACGTTGGGATAATTATTACGGCTGTACTCACTTTATTAGACCTAAGTATAAAAGTGAGGGCTTAATGAATAAGATCACAAATAAAGTTAAACCACCTGCTCAAAAAGCAGTCGGTAAATCTGCAAGTAAAATAACAGTTGGAAGTAAAGCGCCTTATAACCTTAAATGGTCAAAAGGTGCTTATTTTAATGCGAAAATCGACGGCTTAGGTGCTACTTCAGCCACTAGATACGGTGATAATCGTACTAACTATAGATTCGATGTTGGACAGGCTGTATACGCGCCTGGAACATTAATATATGTGTTTGAAATTATAGATGGTTGGTGTCGCATTTATTGGAACAATCATAATGAGTGGATATGGCATGAGAGATTGATTGTGAAAGAAGTGTTTTAATATAATGTTTGCTTAAATGTTGTATTGTGATATAATAACATTATTCTTTAGATAACATTACTCTCAAGATTTAAATGTGCATAACAGGCAGGTACTTCGGTACTTGCCTATTTTTTTTATGTTATAATTACATGCGTATATAGTAGGAGTGAACTATATAGCCCGGCAGAGGCCATGTATCTGACTGTTGGTCCCACAGGAGACATCTTCCTTGTCATCACTCGATACATATATCTTAACAACATAGAAATGTTACATTCGCTACAACCGTATCTTAATCGATACGGTTATATTTAT
>OLJD01000383.1_pt1 | contig 10410 bp, 8 predicted proteins | sample 1601441 | NCBI WGS metagenome assembly OLJD01 (sample SAMN04436853, study PRJEB24849) | human gut metagenome | biome: human gut; feature: NICU; material: stool | host: Homo sapiens | place: USA: Saint Louis, MO | collected 2011-10-01 | reverse complement strand
TAAGTGGTGGATATTTTTCAATTAATTTCAAGGATAAGGATGTTTTAGCCTATCTGTATTATAAGAAAAATAAAGCCTTTATTGTTATTAATAATTTGTCCCAAAAAAATATTTTATTAAAATTACCAAGTTTTTTGGATGTGAAAAATTCAAAGTTTGTAATAGGAAATATTTCAAAAAGAGAAATTTTCGAAAATATTAATTTAAGGTCTTACGAATCGTGTGCATTTACTTGCCCAATATCAAAAATATAATTTTAAAAAGGAGATAATATGGTTGAAAAAAATAATAAATTTGTACCAAAAGTACATTCTAAATTAAGAAAGTCTTTTATAACAATGCCAGAAGAAATTTATAAGGCAAGTGGGATTAAAATATATGAAAAAAGAATAAAGTCTCTTTTATTTACAACAGATCTTGCCATAATTAGAAATACTAATGCAGATTCTATTATGGCAGTTTATCCTTACACTCCACAAAATACAATTGCCCAATCAATTATTTCAACAGCATCAGTTCCATGTTTTATTGGTGTTGGTGGAGGAACAACTCAAGGAGCAAGATCAAAGTATATTGCCTTTGATGCAGAACTTGAAGGAGCATATGGTGTTGTTGTAAATTCTCCAATTCCAAATGAAGATATAAAAGCAATATCAGAATTTGTAGATATTCCAGTAATAGCAACTGTAACAGGCTTTAAAGATGATGTAATTGGAAAAATAGAAGCAGGTGCAGAGATTTTAAATGTATCTGGTGGACCAAAAACTCCAGAACTTGTAGCTGAAATTAGAAAATTAATTGGAGATGAATTTCCAATTATAGCAACTGGTGGTAGCAAGTCTGAATCAATAAAAAGAACAGTAGATGCAGGAGCAAATGCAATTTCCTACACAGCACCATCATCATCAGAAGTTTTTGGAGAAATGATGGATAGGTATAGGAAGTAGGATTTTTGTTTTTAATAAACTTAGAGATTTGAGAAATATTTAGAATAAAAGTCCTAAGTTAATCAAAGAGATCTCTCGACTACACTCGAGATGGGTAATTAATATAATTATTTTTAGCTAAAGTTTAGGTAAATTAGGAAAAATATTGTATTATTTAATTTAAAAATATTTTTAATAATAGATAAGTTAAATTAACTTCGAGTTTCAATTAAGAAGTCAAGGAAAAATAAATTTAATTATTATTTTAGCCGATTGAGAATATATTTATTATAATTAACAAAGCTACAAACCCATCTCGACCTTGTGGAGAGATCTCTTTATTACTATTAGCTGTGTAATAAAAATAAAATTTAATTTATTGAATATAATTTTTAAAATTAAGGAGAAAAAATGTATAAGGGCTACATAACGGATATTGATGGAATAAAAGTAGGTCATGTCCAAAATTTTGATGCAGGAACTGGTCTTACGGTTTTAATTCCTCCAAAAGGAAATACAGCAAGTGTTGATGTAAGAGGGGGAGGACCAGGAACTCGTGAAACTGATTTGCTAAATCCTGTAAATACTGTAAGCGAAGTTTCAGCTTTAGTTTTATCTGGAGGTTCTTCTTATGGACTTGCAGGATCAATTGGAGTTGCTGAAGAATTAGAAAAAGATGGAATAGGATTTGAAGTTCCAAGTGGAATTGTTCCTATAGTTCCTCAAGCAATTTTATACGATTTGGATTATAAATCTTATAAAATTAGACCAGATAAAAAAATGGGAAGGGACGCTTACAAAAATGCAAGTTTTGATGAAAATCGTCAAGGAATAATTGGGGCAGGAACTGGAGCTACAGTTGGAAAAGCATTAGGAAAAGAATTTTCTATGAAATCAGGACTTGGTTCAGCCACAATTTGTCTTGGAGATTTAAAAGTTTCTGCCCTTGTTGCAGTAAATGCTATGGGAGATATTTTTGATGATGAAAAAAATAAACAAATTGCAGGAATTTTAAAAAATAATAAATTTATTCCGACCCTTGATGTGTTAGAAAAAATTCAGGAAAAAAATTCTTTAAACACTACAATTGGAATAGTTGCAACAAATGGGAAGTTTAATAAAACTGAACTTAGAAAAATTGCTTCAATGACTCATAACGGTTATGCCAGAGCAATTAGACCAGTTCATACCATGATGGATGGAGATACAATTTTTTCTCTTGCAACAAATAAAGTAAAGGCAGATTTAAATCTTGTAGGAAGCCTTGGGTCAAAAGTTATGGCTCGTGCAATTGCTAATGCAATTTATTTTTCAAAAATAGAAAATTCTAGTGAATTTATTTAAGAAAATTGTTGACTTTTTAAATAGATTATAGTAACATAGATAAGAATTCTCTACTCCGATAATAGATCGGGGTCAAAGACCAAAGGGAGGTGAATAAGATGAATAACTACGAAGCAGTATTGATTTACAAACCAGAAGTTTCAGATGAAGAAAGAAATAAATCTTTAGAAATCTTCAAAGGTATCATAGAAGATAACGGAGAAGTAGAATCTGTAGATGACTGGGGAAAAAGAAAACTTGCATACGAAATCAACTACATCAAAGAAGGATATTATTATATCGTTGATTTTAAAGCTAGTGGTGACCACATCAAAGAATTTGAAAGAAGATTAAGAATATCTGATTTAATTCTAAGATTCATGGTAATCAGAAAAGAGGACTAAATGAATAAAGTTTTTCTTATAGGAAGATTAACAAAAGATCCAGATTTGAGATATACCCAATCTGGACAAGCAGTTGTTAGTTTTTCTTTAGCAGTTGATAGAGGTTTAAGTAAACAAAAAAGACAAGAAATGGAATCAATGAATCGTCCAACAGCTGATTTTCCAAGAATTACAGTATGGGGAGTACAAGCTGAAAATGTATCAAGATATCTAAAAAAAGGAAATCAATGTGCGATAGATGGTAGAATCCAAACAGGATCTTACCAAGATAAAGATGGAAAAATGGTCTATACAACAGATGTTGTAGCAGATAGAGTTGAATTTTTGGAATCAAGATCAGAAGGTCAATATCAAAATAATAATAATCCAATGAATCAAGATAATGGTTTTGGAGATATGAACCAAGATAGATCTTACAATAATTCAAATAATTTCCAACAAAATAACAATCAAAACATGAATAATAATGATGACTTTTTTGACGATGACTTTACAGAAATTGAAGACGACGGAAGAATTCCTTTCTAAATTTTAGGAGGATAAAATGCGTAGAAATTTCAGACCAAGAAAAAAAGTCGATCCATTTGTCAAAGACCCTTCAAAAGTAATAGATTACAAGGATGTTGATACTCTAAAAAGATTTGTTTCTGATAGAGGAAAGATCCTACCAAGAAGAGTTACAGGACTAAATGCGAAACATCAAAGAGAAATTACAAGAGCAATCAAAAGAGCTAGACAAGTAGCTTTATTGCCATACGAAGATAATTAAAGATAAATAAAAATAAAAACTTTCAATAAGCAAGCAAAAGACGCCTAAGGGTGTCTTTTTTTTATATAAAAGTAAAATAAAATTATGGAAATAAATAAAAAAAGATATAAGGATTTAGATTCTTATTTTAAGAAAAAATTTAATAAAAAAATAATAAAAGTACCCCTTGATGGTGGATTTACTTGCCCAAATAGAGATGGAAAGATTTCAAATAAGGGATGTATATATTGCTCTGAAAATGGGGCGGGAGATTTTACAAGAAATGATGATTTGGATAAGCAAATTGATTTTCAAATAAGAAGATTAAGAAAACCAGAAAGAAGAGAAGGCTACATTGCTTATTTTCAAAATTTCACTTCAACCTATGGTAATATTCAAAAGATGAAAAAATTATTCTATGGGGCTATTGAAAATCCTAATATTATGGGCTTATCTATTGCAACTCGTGCAGATTGTCTTTCAGATGAAGTTATTGAATTACTTGATGATTTAAATAAAAAAACTTTTCTAATTGTTGAGTTAGGTCTTCAATCTATAAACGAAAAATCTATTAAATTCATAAATAGGGGATATACTCATAAAGAATTCGACCAAGGTCTTTTGAAATTAAAAGAAAAAAATATAAAAACTTTGGCTCATATTATAATAGGTCTTCCTAATGAAAAAATTGATGATTTTTTGAATAATGTTAATTATATAAATGAAAGAAAATTTTGGGGGATTAAAATTCATAATCTTTATATAGAAAAAAATTCTAGGATTTATGATTATTATTTAAAAAATCAAAATCAATTTACTATGACTTTGGACGAGTATGTTTCATATGTTATACTTATTTTGGAGAGTTTAAATCCAAATATAGTAGTTCAAAGACTAACAGGCGATGGACGTCGTGATAGAATTATTTGGCCTACTTGGTCAAAAAATAAGGCAAGAGTTTTGTCAACTATAGATAAAAAATTAAAAGATAAAAACAAAAATCAGGGGGATTTATGGAAAGAGAAATAGGAAATTTTTATATTGAAGGTTATAATTTTGATACAAAAACTTATGATAGCAAGGAAAATACACTTTTATTGGTAATTGATCTTCAAGAAAAATTGATGCCTGCAATTTTTGAATCTGAAAAAATAGTAAAAAAATCATCAGCACTTTTGAAAGTATTTGATATGTATGGAATCAAAAAAATTGCAACTGAACAATATCCAAAAGGACTAGGTCAAAGCGTTGCTGATATCAAAGAATTTCTAGACCAAGATCACATTTTTTCAAAAACAAGTTTTGATGCAATTACTGATGAAGTTTTTTCATATTTAAAAGAAAATAATATTACAAATGTAGTAATTACTGGAGCAGAAAGTCATATTTGTGTATTTCAAACTGTAAGAAGATTACTCTTTGAAGGATATAAGGTATTTGTAGTAGAAGATGCAGTTTCAAGTTTTAATAAAGAACAAAAAGATTTAGGTTTAAAAGCAATTTCTGATATGGGAGCAAGCCTTGTAAATACAGAAATGATTATGTTTGATTTAGCAAGTAATGCAAAGGATGAAAATTTTAAAGAAATTTCTAAAATGGTAAAAGATTTGAGAAAATAATTTGAGCCTTCTTTATGAAGGATGAGAGTGTAGACAAACCCTCAAGCACGAATATCTGACTCCAAAAATTGTTGATTTCTAAATTTAAAATTCTAAAATCGCAAACTCGCTAAAGCGATAACCGATAAATAGCTTAAAATTGTGCCAGTGGCACGGTTTTAATATTTATCCCTCGGAATAAAACGAAGAACTAAAATTTAATTGAAGCTAATTATTTGAATAAATCATTTTTGCTTTAAATTTTAGAGTGCGATTTTTGACGAATTTTCAAATTTGAAATCAAATCAATTTTTTCCGTATGATATTCTTAGCGTGAGTGTTTGTATACTCTGTCAACATTCTGAGTCTTCTTTATGAAGGCTTTTTTTTGTGCTTATTTTTATCATTTTTTATAATATATAATTTCTAAATAATCCTTGATAATTTTATAGATTTAATCTATTATATATTGATACGAGTTAAGATGGTTTTTACAAATTTAACACATAGATTTTAAAAGATTTTACAAAATAATTTTTATTTAATTTATTAGATAAAACCGACTTTTTTGCTTGTATTTACTTTTTATTGGAATAGAATATATATTGTAGGATTTTATAGAAATTCTATGTTGATTTTAAATATAAAATAAATTTTTAATATATAGGAAGGGAAAGTGTATGAATTTACATATGGGACTTGATGTCGGCTCTACGACAGTAAAGATTGTTATTACTGATGATAATTTTAACACTCTTTATTCTGTCTATAGAAGGCATAAATCAGATGTAAAACAAACAGTTACAGATGTATTGAATGAAGCTTATGATAGGTTCAAGGATGACTATTTAACAGTTAATGTCACAGGCTCCGGTGGAATGTTTGTTGAAAAATATTTGGGAATTAATTTTGTTCAAGAAGTTATCGCTGAAACTAAGGCTATAAAAGAATTTATTCCTCAGACTGATGTAGTTATTGAACTTGGTGGTGAAGATTCAAAGATAACTTATCTTAAAGGTTCTGTTGAGCAAAGGATGAATTCTATTTGTGCTGGTGGTACTGGTGCTTTTATAGATCAAATGGCAGCTTTACTTGATACTGATGCTTCTGGATTAAATGACTTAAGTAAAAATTATAAAAAAATTTATCCTATAGCTAGTCGTTGTGGAGTTTTTGCAAAAACTGATATTCAAGCTTTGATGAACCAAGGAGCAAGTAGGGAAGATATAGCTATTTCTGTTTTTCAATCAGTTGTAAATCAAACAATTTCAAACCTAGCTTGTGGTAGGCCTATTAAAGGAAATGTAACTTTTTTGGGTGGACCTCTTCATTTTTTGAAAGCTCTTAGAGATAGGTTTATAGAAACTTTGGGCGAAGAAGAAAATAATTTTTATATTCCAGATGATGCACAAATTTATGTTGCAAAAGGCGCTGCAATTTTGTCAAAAGATGAAAAGCCTATTTCTTATAAATCACTTATTAAATCTTTAGAAGAAGATAAAAAAGTTGATATGGAAATGACTAAAAAAATGGATAGGCTTTTTGAAGATGAAAAAGAATATAAAGAATTTAAGAAAAGACATGAGACTAACCTTGTAAAATATAAAGATATAAAAGATTATGAGGGAGAAATTTATCTAGGAATAGATGCAGGCTCTACTACTTCAAAAATCGTCCTTATTAGTGAAGATAATGAAATACTGCACCAAGATTATAGGATGAATCTTGGAAAACCACTTGAAGTTGTAATTTCTATGCTAAAAGATGCTTACAAAAATATTTCACCAAAAGCTAAAATTGTTTCATCAGGAATTTGTGGTTATGGAGAAGAATTTATTAGAAAAGCTCTTCATATTGATAATGGGGAAGTGGAAACTATAGCTCATTATTCTGCGGCCAAATTTTTTGATCCAGATGTAGATTTTATTTTGGATATTGGTGGCCAAGATATGAAAGCTATGCATATAAGAGATGGAATAATCGATTCAATTCAATTAAATGAATCTTGCTCATCAGGATGTGGATCATTCTTGTCAACTTTTGCAGCAAGTGTAGGACTTTCAGTAGAAGAATTTCAACAAAAAGCTCTTTTTGCAAAAGAACCAGCAGATTTGGGTTCAAGATGTACAGTTTTTATGAATTCAAAGGTTAAACAAGCCCAAAAAGAAGGATCAGATGTTTCTGATATAGCAGCAGGACTTTGTTATTCTGTAATAAAAAATGCCATCCAAAAAGTTATAAAAGTTAGAGATCCAAAATCTTTAGGTGAAAATATAGTTGTCCAAGGTGGAACTTTTTATGGTGATGCAATTTTAAGATCCTTTGAAAAATTATCATCAAGAAATGTAACAAGACCAGAAATTTCTGGTCTTATGGGAGCTATGGGTATGGCTTTAATTTCTAAAGAAAAATCAACAGGCCATTCCAAAATTTTATCAGAAGCTGAAATTGATAATTTTACTTATACACAAAAATCTGCAAGATGCGGAAAATGTACAAATAATTGTTCTCTACAAATAAATATTTTCCCAGACGGATCAAGATTTATTACAGGAAATAGGTGTGAAAGAGGAGCTGGAGTAAAACAAGAAGAAACTTTGGCAGATCTTAATATGTACAAATTTAAAAATAAACTATTATTTGATAGACCTACTTTAGGAGATAAAAATATTCTAGGTAAAGTTGGCCTACCAAGAGTTTTAAATATGTATGAAGATTATCCTTTCTGGCATGAATTTTTTACATCTCTTGGTTTTGATGTAATCTTATCAGATAAATCAAGTAGAGAAATTTATGAAAAAGGAATTGCAACAATTTCATCAGAAACAGCTTGTTATCCTGCAAAAATCACCCATGGTCATATAGAAAATTTATTGGAAAAAGATATAGATATTTTATTTTATCCAGCAATTTTTTATGAATATAAGCAATTTGATAGGGCACAAAATCATATGAATTGCCCAGTTGTATCAGGATATCCTGATGTAATTAAAAATAATGTAGACGGTTTAAAAAATGTTAAATATATGGCACCATATCTTTCATTTGAATCTGAAAAAATTATTGGCGATAGACTTGTAGAAATTTTTGAAGGATATGAGCATGATGGATTTGTTTTAAAGAAAAATCAAATAATAAATGCAGTAAAAAATGCTTGGGAAAAACAAGCAGATTATCATGAAGATATTAGAAAAAAGGGAAGAGAAATACTTGAATATGTTCATGTAAATAATGAAAAAGCCATAGTTCTTGCAGGTCGTCCTTACCATATTGATCCTGAAATAAATCATGGAATTCCAGAATTAATTGAGTCTATGAGAATTCCAGTTTTATCTGAAGATGCTATTGCTTATTCTACAGAAGATTTGGAAAATAAGACTAGAGTTTTGGATCAATGGTCATATCATGCAAGACTATATAGGGCAGCAGAATTTGTAGGAAAAGATCCATGCCTTCAATTAGTTCAACTAAATTCATTTGGTTGTGGACTTGACGCAGTAACAACTGATCAAGTTCAAGATATATTAGAAGCAAATGGAAAAATTTATACTCTATTAAAAATTGATGAAGTTTCAAATCTTGGAGCTGTTAAAATTAGAATTAGATCTTTAATTCAAGCCTTAAGCCAACAAAATAAAGAAGATATTCATCTAAGAAAAAGAGAAGATAAGATTTCTTATGAAAACCATGAATTTACAAAGGAAATGAAAGATCAAGGTTACACAATTCTTGCTCCACAAATGGCAAGAGAGCATTTTCAAATTTTAGAAAAACTTTTTAATGGAAATGGATATAAGGTCGAGTTTTTAAATAAAGTTGATGAAAAAGTTATAGATAATGGTTTGAAGTATGTAAACAATGATTCTTGTTATCCATCAATTACAGTTGTAGGTCAATTTATGGAGGCTGTAAATTCTGGAAGATATAATCCGGATAAATTAGCACTTTTAATGACTCAAACAGGGGGAGCTTGTCGTGCATCTAATTATGTTGGCTATATAAGAAAGGCATTAAAAGATGCAGGCTATCCACAAATTCCTGTAATTGCCTTATCAGCCCAAGGAATAGAATCACATTCAGGCTTTGATCTTAAAAAAGTTTCAAATATACCACTTTTAATTAATTCAATTAGGTCTTTACTTTTAGGAGATTTAATAAATAGGGTTTCAAATGCAACTAGACCTTATGAGAAAGAAAAAGGATCTGTTAATAAATTAAAAGAGAAATGGATTGAAATCTGTAGAGATAATATTATTAAAATGAGTTCAAAAACTTATAGAAAAATTATAAAAGACATTGTAGAAGAATTTGACAATGTTGAAATTTTGGATATCAAAAAGCCAAAAGCAGGAATTGTTGGAGAAATTCTTGTAAAATATTTACAAGAAGCAAATAACCACCTTCAAGATACCTTGGAAGAAGAAGGAGCAGAAGTAATTGTTCCAGATTTAATGGACTTTTTTATGTATTGTTTAAAAAATACAGAAATAAAAAAAGATTTATATGGAAAAAGTCCGTTGGCAGCGTTTTTTGGAAAAACTGCTATAAATACAATTGAAATTTATAGAAAACCAATAAGAAAAGCCTTAAAAAATTCAAAAAGATTTTCAGAACCTGTTTATATAAATGATGTAGTAGATTTTGCTAAAGAAGTTACAAGCATAGGAAATCAAGCAGGAGAAGGCTGGCTTTTGGCAGGGGAAATGGTAGAATTAATCCACCAAGATGCACCGAATATTGTTTGTATTCAACCATTTGGTTGTCTACCAAACCATATTACAGGAAAAGGTGTAATGAAAAAAATAAGAGAAATTTATCCTCAAGCAAATATTGTAGCAATTGACTACGATCCGGGTGCAAGTGAAGTAAATCAAATAAACAGAGTGAAATTAATGATGAGCCAAGCCAAAGAAAACCTAAAAGAAAATGTAAAAGCATAAAAGAAAAATCTAGCAAAATTTTGCTAGATTTTTTTTATAAATTTTTCAACATGATTTGTAATAATTCCATTTGGATTTAAAAGTTCTAATTTATCATAGTCCTCTTTTTTATTTGAAAACCATATATTGGTTAAAACTCCCATTTCTTTTAAATCAATAATTTCTTGAGGACTAATAGCTGTATTTTTTGGATGATAATACTGTAAATTCAAGTCTTCACAAATATTTTTGATATTATCAATCTTTTTACTAGTTAAATAAGCTAGAGGAATTTTTGTATCTATTTCTCTTATCCTTTTCAATGAATTAATGTTAAAAGATGAGATAATTACCTTATCAACCAAACCATATCCATAAATTTTACCCATCAATAATTTCTCTATATTTTCATATTCAATAACATTTGTTTTTATTTCTATGTTTGTGATTATATCCTTATCTTTAAAATAAGAAAAATATTCATCTAAATCT
>OLJD01000380.1_pt1 | contig 10456 bp, 13 predicted proteins | sample 1601441 | NCBI WGS metagenome assembly OLJD01 (sample SAMN04436853, study PRJEB24849) | human gut metagenome | biome: human gut; feature: NICU; material: stool | host: Homo sapiens | place: USA: Saint Louis, MO | collected 2011-10-01 | reverse complement strand
GAGCGACTGGCTACGGACCAGTAGGCCTGGGGTTCGAATCCTCAATGCCGCGCCAAATTAAGCTTGAATTTTCAAGCTTTTTTATTTTAATTTTTTTATTCTTATTTTATTATTTTCAAATTTATTTATTTTCAATATGTTTTGTATTTATAAGAAAAAATTAGACTTATATAATATTTTCGGAGATTTTTAATACCCCAATAATAATCAGGAAAATGAAATAGGTTTATAACATATTATTTACATTTTTTTATAGAATAATTATATAAAGGAGGCATATATGTCTAGAAGAAATAAAGGATCTGGAGGATTTTCTAATTTTCTTTCAGGATTGATTGGTGCTGTATTAGGTGGATTTTTAGTTTTTTCTTTACTTGGTAGTTCTATTACTAATGGGAATAGCAAAAAAACATCAAATAATAGTTATAATGATAAAAACAAAAATGTAATAAATATTGATCCAAGTGATGATGTTACAATGGAAAGAGCTGTTGTTAAAAAAAGTATAGATTCTGTAGTAGGAATTACAACAAAAACAAAAGCAACACAAAATACAATATTTGGACCTCAAACTGGATATGTTGAAGGAGTAGGATCAGGTTCGATTGTAACTAAGGATGGTTATATTTTGACTAATTCTCATGTAGTAAGTGATGGTGACGCTAGTGAAATTAATGTATTATTTTCAAATAATAAAACGTTAAAAGCTGATCTTATTTGGAATGATACTACCTTAGACCTTGCTGTAATAAAAGTAAATGCAAATAACCTAGATCCAATTGATTTGGGTGATAGTGATAAGGTAAATGTAGGCGATAGGGCTGTAGCTATTGGAAATCCTTTGGGACTTGAATTGCAATCAACAGTAACTAGTGGAATTATTTCTGGTTTAAATAGAACTGTTTCGTTTGAAAATGGTGCACAAATGGATGGACTAATGCAAACTGATGCAGCTATTAATGCTGGAAATTCCGGAGGAGCCTTGTTAAATTCTAAGGGTGAATTAATAGGAATAAATACTGCAAAAGCAGGTAATTCTGATGGAATTGGATTTGCAATTCCTGTAAATTTAGCGAAAAAAGTTGTAGATGAAATTTCAAAAAATGGAAAATTCAACTCAGTATATTTAGGAATTACTGGAATAAACTTGGATTTATTATTACAATCTAATAATATTGATCCAAAAACTGTAGGAAGCGAAGATGGAGTTTATGTTCAATCTGTATCTGACGATGCTAAAAATTACTTTAGAAAAGGAGATATAATTGTAGGAATTGACGGTCAAGAAGTGAAAGATATGTCAAGTCTCAAAAAGCTTCTTTTAAATTATAGCCTTGGTGATAAGGCTAAGGTCGAAATAGTAAGAAGCGGAGATAAACAAACAGTTGATTTTGAATTTAGCATGGATTCATCAAATATAGAAGAATTTAAAGAAGCAAGTCCAAAAAACGAAAAAAAGGAAAATGAAGATAAGGGTCAACAACTACCAGATTGGCTAAGACCATAAATACAAAAAAGAATTCCATTTTGGAGTTCTTTTTTTGTATTTAAAATAAGGGATAAAAGTTGAAATTTAAATAAAAAAATTGTCAAGAAAATTTCTTGACACCAGGTATTTTTTCTAGTATACTTTATAGGTCAAGAAAAATACTTGACGGGTGAGAATATGGAAAAATTAGTACAGGTTGCAAGATTGTTTGACACTTATGGATCTCTTTTGAATGAGAAGCAAAGAGATGTCATAAATTGTTATTACAATGAAGATTTATCATTAAATGAAATAGCTCAAAATAATAATAAATCAAAGCAGGCTATATCTGATATGATTCAAAGGTCGGTTGATAAGTTATTTGAGTTCGAAAATGAGCTTTCTTTAATAAAGAAAAAAGATGAGTTAAAAGATAATTTGTCTTTGTTAAGAGAGTTGATCGAAAGTTCAAATGAAAATGAGGCTATTGAAAAAATAGAAGAAATGATAAATAAGATTTAGGATGTGAAAATATGATTTTTTCAAATCTTTCTGAAAAGTTACAAGATACTTTAGGTAAACTTACAGGAAAAGGAAAATTAAGCGAAAAAGACATCGATAATGCAGCCAGAGAAATAAAACTTTCCTTGCTTGAAGCTGATGTTAACTACAAGGTAGTTAAAAATTTCATAAAAAAAATCAAGGAAAGATCAATGGGTCAAGATGTCATGGAATCTCTTACCCCAGGGCAAACTGTAATTAAGATTGTAAATGAAGAACTTACAAATCTTATGGGTAAGGAAAATTCTAAACTTGAACTAAAGGGATCTACTCCTCATGTTGTTTTGATGGTAGGTTTGCAAGGTTCTGGTAAGACAACTCACTCTGGTAAGCTTGTTCGTAAATTAAAAAAAGAAGGCAGAAATCCTCTTTTAGTTGCTCTTGATGTTTATAGACCTGCAGCAATTGAACAATTAAAGGTTGTAGGAGGTCAGGCAGAAGTTGAAGTTTTTGAAAAAGGAAAACAAGATCCGGTAAAAACTGCAAATGAAGCCAAGGAATATGCTAGAAGAAATAACAATGATGTTGTTATAATGGATACTGCTGGTCGTCTTCAAATTGATGAGGACTTGATGGATGAGCTAAAAAACATTAAAAAAGCTGTAAAACCTGATGAGATACTTTTGGTAGTTGATGCTATGGTTGGTCAAGAATCTGTAAACGTAGCAAAAACTTTTGATGAATATCTTGATATAACAGGTGTAATTTTAACGAAGCTTGACGGTGATGCAAGAGGTGGAGCAGCCCTTTCAATTAGACAAGTTGTAGGAAAGCCAATTAAATTTATTGGAACTGGAGAAAAACTTGATGATCTTGAAGCCTTTCATCCAGATAGGATGGCATCAAGAATTTTGGGAATGGGAGATGTCTTATCTTTAATAGAAAAGGCAGAAAAACAAGTTTCTTTAAAAGATGCAAAAGAACTTGAAGAAAAGATGCGAAACCAAACCTATACCTTAGATGATTTTATTGAACAAATAAATCAAATAAGAAATATGGGACCGCTTGAAGATTTGCTTGCTATGATTCCTGGAGTAAACAACAAGATGTTAAAAAATGTAAATGTTGATGAAAAGGGATTTGTAAGGATTGAAGCTTTAATATCTTCTATGACCAAGGAAGAAAGAGAAAAACCTGAGATAATTGGCAAAAGTCGTAAAGAAAGAATTGCCAAGGGATCTGGGGTTGATATGAATGAATTAAATAAATTATTAAAGCAATTCAAAGAACTAAAGAAAATGATGAAACAATTTACTAATATGAAAAAAGGTAGAAAAGGCAAAAGAAAATTTAATATGCCTTTCTTCTAAAAATTACGGAGGTTATGATGGCAGTAAAAATTAGATTAAAAAGAATGGGACAAAAGAAAAGACCATTTTACAGAGTAGTTGTAGCAGATTCTAGAAGTCCAAGAGATGGAAAATTCATCGAAGAAATTGGAACATACAATCCAGTATCTGAACCAAAAGAATTCAAAATTGACAATGAAAAAGCTAAACAATGGATCAAAAATGGTGCAAAACCAACTTCAATAGTTGAAAAATTATTTAACGACAACAACGTTTTAGCATAAGAAAATGAAAGAATTAGTCAAGCTAATAGTTACAGAACTTGTAGAAAACAAGGATGCTGTAGGAATAATATTAGAAGAAGACAACGGAGAAGTTGACATTAAAATTAACGTAGCAGAAGCTGACAAGGGAAGAGTAATTGGAAAAGGTGGAAATATAATTAATTCTATAAGAACTATTGCTCGTGCTTGTGCAGTAAAAGAAGATGTTAAGGTTAATATAAGAATATGAATATAACTGTAGCAGAAATACTTACAACACATGGGATAAAGGGAAATCTTAAAATAAAATCTTTTTCTGACAATGAAAAAAGATTTGAAAAGGGGTCTAAACTTTTTCTTGATGGGAATTTAGTTACAATTGAATCATCCTTTAAGCACAAGGGTAGTATTATCATAAAACTCAAGGACTATGATGATATTAATGATGTAGAAAAGTTTATTGGACACGAACTTACTATTGAGGACAAAGACTTAGAGAAATTAAATGATGGAGAATATTATTTATTTGATTTAGTTGGACTAAAAGTTTATGAAAAAAATCAAGAACTTGGTATTATAAAAGATGTTATCACAGGAGTTTATCCAAATGACATCTATGTAATAGAAAAAGATGGCAAGGAAGTTTATTTTCCAGCCTTAAATGCTACAATAAAAAATGTTGACTTAGACAATAAAAAAATAGAAGTGGAAAACTTCAAAGATTATGAATAAAATAACTATACTTACACTTTTTCCAGAATCTTTCGAATTTCTAAAAAGCTATGGGGTAATAGGAAAGGCAATTGAAAAAGGACTAATTGAAATTAATCTTGTTGATATAAGAGATTATAGCAAGGACAAACACAATAAGGTTGACGATACAGTCTTTGGGGGAGCAGCAGGAATGCTAATGAAGCCTCAGCCAATTTATGATGCTCTAATAGCTAACAAAAGTTCAAAATCAAAAGTAGTCTACATGTCTGCAGCAGGAGAAATCCTAAACCAAAAATTAGCAATCAAATTTGCAGATTTTGAAGACTTGGTAATACTTTGTGGTCATTACGAAGGAATTGATGCAAGAATTACCAACCACTATGTTGATTATGAAGTTTCAATTGGAGATTATGTTTTAACCGGTGGCGAAATCCCTGCCATGGTATTAATAGATTCTCTATCAAGATTTATTGGTGGAGTTGTTGGAAAAAAAGAATCATTAGTTACAGATTCACATTATAATGGCCTACTACAATATGATGAATACACAAAACCTAGAAATTTTAATGGATATATGGTTCCCAAAGAACTTTATAGTGGAAATCATAAATTAGTAGACGAATGGAAAAAGAAATCATCTCTTCAAAAAACTAAAAGAGTAAGAAGAGATTTATACGATAGATATATCAAGGAGGATCACGATGGAATTAATCAAAAAAATAGAAAATGAACAACTACGTGAAGATAATCCAGACTTTAGAGTTGGAGATACTGTAAGAGTAAGCTACAGAATCAAAGAAGGAGACAAAACAAGACTTCAAGATTTTGAAGGTGTAGTAATCAAAATAAAAGAAGGAAATCTTGGAAAAACTTTCACACTTAGAAGACTTTCTTATGGTGTAGGAGTTGAAAGAACATTCCTTTATCACTCACCAAGACTTGAAGCATTCAAAATCGTTAGACGTGGTAAGGTAAGACGTGCTAAACTAAATTACCTTAGAGGACGTCAAGGTAAAGCTGCTAAAGTTAAAGAAAAAACAAATTATTAAAAATAAGGCCCATAAGGGTCTTTTTTATTTTATAAATTCACAAATATTTGTGATAAAATATAAGATAAAGATTAGGAGGATATATGAATATAAATTGGTATCCTGGTCATATGAAAAAGACCAAAGAAGAAATTATAAATTCTCTAAAACTTGTAGACATAGTTTTAGAAGTAATAGATGCAAGAATTCCAGATTCGTCTAGAAATCCTTTGATTTCTGAAATTACTGAAAAAAAAGATAGGATTATAATATTGAATAAAACTGACCTATCTGATCCAGTTGAAAATGAGAAATGGATAAAAAAATTTTCGGATAGTGGAATTAAAGCTATAAAAATAAATTCAAAAGAAAAAATTAATACAAAGCAAATTTATAATACAGCTAGGGGAATTTTAGAAGAAAAATTCAAAAAAAATGAAGAAAAAAATATAGAAAATGAAAATATTAGGATGATGGTTGTTGGTGTTCCAAATTCTGGGAAATCTACTTTTATTAATAATATTGCAAAAAGAAAGGGAGCAAAAGTTGGAAACAGACCTGGTGTTACCCAACAAAAACAATGGATAAAAACAAATGAAAAAATTTTACTTTTGGATACTCCAGGTGTTTTGTGGCCAAAACTTGAAGGAGATTCAGGTCTTCACCTATCTTTTACCAACGCAATTAAAGATGAAATTTTAAATGTTGAAGAATTGTGCCTAAAATTTTTAGAATTTATGAAGGAATTTTACCCAGAAAATTTAAAAGAAAGATATAAGATTGATCCTACTAGCACAGCTATAGAAATTTATGATCAAATTGGTCTTAGAAGAGGAGCAATTATTAGAAAAGGTGAGGTAGATTATACAAGGTGTGCAAATTTAATTTTCAATGATTTTAGAAGTGGAAAACTTGGAAGGATAACAATTGAAAAGGCCTAGATATTCTGAATTTAATGATGAAATTAAAAATAAAATACACGAAAAATATGATTTAATTGCAGGAATTGATGAAGTTGGAAGAGGTCCCTTGGCGGGGCCAGTTGTAACTTGTGCAGTAATAATGAAAAAAGATTCTCATATAGAAGGAATAACTGATTCTAAAAAATTATCCAAAAAGAAGATGAAAGAACTTTACCAAAAAATTATAGATGATTCTATCTCTTATTCTTTTGGATACGCGAATAATATTCTAATTGATAAAATAAATATAAAACAAGCTACAAGATACGCTATGAAAAATGCACTTGACGAACTTTTGGTAAAACCAGAGATTGTTTTGATTGATGCCGAAAGAATTGATACAGATATCAAACAATTAAATATTGTAAAGGGCGATTTGTATGAATATGCCATATCCTGCGCCTCAATTCTTGCCAAGGTTAGAAGGGATAAGATTATGGAAAATTTTTCAAAAATTTATCCCTATTATTCTTTTGAAACAAATGCTGGTTATGGGACAAAAAAACACTACCAAGGACTAGAAAAATATGGTGAGTGTCCAATTCATAGAAAAACTTTTCTAAGAAAATTTCATCAAAGGCAGCTGTCTTTTATATGAAAAGTAAAAAAAGATCTATAGGAGATTTTGGGGAAGATATAGCAAAAAGGTATTTGGAGAAAAAAGGCTATCAAATATTAGAAAGAAACTTCCTAAAATCTTTTGGTGAAATTGATATTATTGCAATAAAAGAAGATGTTTTGACTTTTGTTGAAGTAAAAACTAGAAAAAATGACAAGTTTAAGCCTGCAAGTTTGGATGTTGATTATTATAAACAAGAAAGAATCAAGAAAACAGCCCAAGCTTATTTAATTGAAAAAAACTTGGGTGATTTTTTAATTTCTTTTGATGTTTGCGAAGTATATCTTGAAGAGAAAAAGATTCATTACATAAAAAATGCATTTGGTGATTAGATGAAAAAGAAAGAATTACTATTATATTTTAATTTTATAAATTTATCCAACAAGATAATTTTGGATTTTTGTGAAAATCTTGATATGGATAATTTTTTTGACCTTGATAGGAAAATCTTTGATAAATTGACTAAGAAAAACAAAGAAAAGATTTTTTCTAAGAAAAATTTAGAAAATTTTAAAACTTATAAGGAAAAAGTTATCAAAGGAAATTATAAGATTTGTACTATATATGATGAAAATTATCCGATAAATTTGTCCTTTATAGACGATAAGCCAGCTCTTTTTTATTATAAGGGAAAAATTGAAAAAGAAGACAAAAATGCCCTTGCCTTTATAGGCGCTAGAAAATGTACCGATTATGGAAAATGGGCTTGTAAAAAAATTGTCGAAGGATTTAAAGATACAAATATCAGAACAGTTTCTGGTCTTGCTTATGGAATTGATGCAATAAGCCATAAGGTAAGCCTTGAAAATAATATAAAAACAATTGGTGTTATTGGATCAGGTCTTGATATAGTTTATCCAAAAGCAAATAAATATCTGTATGAAAAAATTCAAGAAAAAGGACTTATTATCTCAGAATTTCCCCTAGAAACTCCACCAAATTCTTATAATTTTCCAAGAAGAAATAGGATTATATCAGGACTTAGCAAGGGAGTTTGTGTGATTGAAGCAAAAGAAAAATCTGGAACTATGATTACAACAAATTTTGCCCTTGATCAAGGAAGGGAAGTTTTTTGCCTGCCTGGAAATATAAATTCTATTTATTCAAAAGGTTGCAATAAATTAATCCAAGAAGGATCAAAGCTTGTTATGGATGCATCTGATATAATAGATGAAATTGAAGATTTTAAAAATATAAATAAGAAAAAAAGAAAAATAAATCTTGATGGACTTGATAAAGATACGGCAAATGTAGTAAAGTATATAATCGATAAGCCATCATCAAGTGCGGATGAAATTTCCCAAAATCTGTCTATGGCAATTGAAGATGTAAATTATATTTTGATATATTTAGAATTAAATGATTATATAGAAAATATGGGAAATAATGAGTATGTATGTAAAGGGGATTAAATGGCAAAAAATTTAGTTATAGTAGAATCTCCAACAAAGGCTAAGTCAATTACTAAGATGCTAGGTTCTAATTATAAGGTAAGAGCAACTTATGGTCATCTTAGGGATTTACCAAAGTCAAAACTTGGAGTAGATATAGAAGATAATTTTGAACCAAAATATATAAAGGTTCGTGGAAAGGCAAAAACAATTAATGCCTTAAAAAAAGAAGCAGGAAGCGTAGAAAAAGTTTATCTTGCAACAGACCCTGATAGGGAAGGTGAAGCAATAAGCTGGCATTTACAATATCTTTTGGACCTTGATGATAATGATTTAAATAGGGTAGAATTTCATGAGATTACCAAAAATAATGTAAAAAATGCTATAAAAAATCCAAGAAGAATCGACCAAAATTTGGTAGATAGTCAACAAGCAAGAAGAATAATGGATAGGATAGTAGGTTATGAAATTTCTCCAATTTTGTGGAAAAGAGTAAAATCCGGTTTATCTGCAGGAAGGGTTCAATCAGTTGCCCTAAAATTAATTGTTGATAAACAAAAAGAAATAGATTCTTTTGTACCTGAAGAATATTGGACAATTACAGCTAAACATAAAGAAAGTAAAATTGAATTTGAATCAGAATTTTATGGATCAAAAGCAAAAAAAATGAAAATTTCCAACGAAAATGGGGCAGAAAAAATCTTAAATAAAATTGATAAGGATAAGTTTGAAGTTGTTGATATTCAAAAAACAAAAAAGAAAAGAAAACCACAAAAGCCATACACAACTTCAACCCTCCAACAAGATGCTTCAAATAAATTAGGATTTTCGACTAAATATACCATGTCCCTTGCCCAACAATTATTCGAAGGAATTGATTTAGGTCAAAAGGGAAGAGTCGGTTTAATTACTTATATGAGAACAGATGCAACAAGACTTTCAAATGAAATTGTTGGAGAAAGTTTATCCTATATTAAGGAAAAATTTGGTCAAAAATATGCATCAAAAGGAAATTCTTATTCAAAAAAAGCAAAAACAAGTCAAGATGCTCACGAGGCAATCAGGCCAACATCAATTTATAATGACCCTATAAGTGTAAAAGAATATTTAACTGACCAACAATATAAGCTTTATAAATTAATTTGGACCAGGGTTGTAGCAAGTCAGATGGCAGATTATGAATACTTATCAACATCAATTTCTTTTGATACAAATGGAATAATATTTAAAACAAATGGAAAAATCACCTTATTTGATGGATTTATGAAAGTTTCAAATGCAAAAGAAAATGAAAATATCCTACCAGATTTAAAAAAAAGAGATATTATAAAGGCTATTGATATCAAAAAAGACCAACATTTTACCAAACCACCAGCAAATTATACAGAGGCAAGTTTGGTAAAAACTTTAGAAGAATATGGGATAGGAAGGCCATCAACTTATTCATCAACAATAGCCTCAATTATTTCTAGAAATTATGTAGAATTTGAACAAAGAAAAATTCTTCCAACAAAACTTGGAATAAGAGTAAATGATTTTTTACAAGAAAGTTTTGATGACATAATAAATGTAGAATTTACAGCAAAAATGGAAGATGAACTTGATAAAATTGCCCAAGATGAAGTTTATTGGAAAGATGTATTAAAATCATTTTATAGTGGATTTGAAAAAGACATAAAAAAAGTTTCAAAAGATAGGACAGATTATAAGGTTAAAGATAAAATTTTGGATGAAAAATGTCCGAAATGCGGTCACCCTCTAGCAGAAAAACATGGAAGAAATGGAAAATTTATAGGATGTACAAATTTTCCAGATTGTGATTTTACAAAATCAATTATAAAAACAACTGGAGTGAAGTGTCCAGAGTGTAATGATGGGGAAATAATTGAAAAAGTTTCAAAAAGAGGCAAAAGATTTTATGGATGTTCAAATTTTCCAAAATGCGATTATGCAACCTGGGATCCACCAACAGGTGAAAAATGCCCAGAATGTGGAGACCTTTTAGTTCACAAAAAAAATAGGTCAACAGATGAAATAAAATGTAATTCTTGTGATTATGTAAAAGAAAAAAGAAGATAAAATTTTTCATAGAAAAAGCAGGCTTTATGACCTGAACCCCAAAATCCGGAATACGGATGGAGGGGTTTTTTGTATGCCAAAA
>OLJD01000378.1_pt1 | contig 10534 bp, 10 predicted proteins | sample 1601441 | NCBI WGS metagenome assembly OLJD01 (sample SAMN04436853, study PRJEB24849) | human gut metagenome | biome: human gut; feature: NICU; material: stool | host: Homo sapiens | place: USA: Saint Louis, MO | collected 2011-10-01 | reverse complement strand
GATTTTCTAAATTTATTGTATTTATTTTCAATTGTTATCATTAATTTTATTATTGAAATAAAAAATTCCAATAGTATATTGAAAAAAATAAAAGGAGAAATTTATGTTTTACTACGACAGAACTTATTTTCTAGTTTTGATAGGACTTCTTATTAGTAGTCTTGCTCAAGCTAATATTCAAAGAAAGTTTGATAAGTATAAAAAAATAAGAACACAAAAATCAATTACAGGTTTTGATGCGGCAAGATATATTTTATCTACAAATTCTTACAATGATATTTCCATAAAAAAAGTTAGAGGATCCTTGTCTGATTATTTTAATCCGGTAAGTAAGGAAGTTGCCTTATCAGAAACTTCTATGACTGATACTTCAATTGCATCTTTGGCAGTTGCAGCTCACGAATGTGGACACGTTATTCAATACAAGGAAGGTTATATTCCTTTAAAAATAAAATCCTACATAGTTCCAGCTGTAAATCTTGGATCAAAATTATCCTTTCCTATGATTTTGTTGGGCATTTTTCTTTCTATGGGAAAATTAATTACTATTGGAATATTTTTATTTTCTTTTGTATTAATTTTTCAAATAATTACCCTTCCTGTAGAATTTGATGCTTCAAGAAGAGCCTTAAAAGTTTTAGATGAATCTGGCATGCTTGTTGGTGTAGAAAATGATTATGCAAAAGATATGTTAAAATCTGCTGCCCTAACTTATGTTGCAGCAACAATTTCCACTGCCCTTCAATTTTTAAGACTTTGGATTTTATTTGGAAATAGAAGAGATGATTAAAATAAGGCTAATTTTTTAGCCTTATTTTTTTATAAATTTTTAGCAACTCATTATTCTTGAATCTATACTATTTTAGTGTACAATAAAATAAAAGGTCAGAGAAAGTCAAAGAAATCGAGGTAAATCTATGGCAGGATTAACGTCTGATATAGAAAAATTCTTGAAGGCTCTTTTGGATAATACTCAAGAAGGTTTTGTAGAAATTGGTAGAAATGATTTGGCAACAAGGTTTGAGTGTTCTCCAAGTCAAATTAATTATGTTCTTTCTACAAGATTTACTCCATATAATGGATATTTAATTGAAAGCAAAAGAGGCGGCAATGGCTTTATAAGAATTATTACTATAGTCGAAGATGAAGATGATTATATAAAATATATTATTAAAAATTTAGATAAAGAATTAACTGAAGAAAGAGCGAAAAGTTTTTTTACAGAACTTTTTAACAAGGGATATATGGACGAAAAAGAATTGGGAATTGCAGTCTATGCAACTCTTGATAAGTCGCTTATGAATGTAGAAAAAAATAAGAGAAATTTAGTAAGGCATGATATAGTAAAAAATATTTTATTAAGCTTTCTAATAAGGAGTTGATTATATGAAATGCGACAGATGTGACAATGAAGCAAGTGTTACTGTAAAGGCAATTATAAATGGAACAGAACATGATTTTCACCTTTGCAATGATTGTGTGCAAAAATTATCTCAAGGTGAAGTTACAGGTTTTGAAGATTATAAAGAAGTTGATGTAAATAATTTTGATTGGAGAAGTTTGGTGGAAAAATTTGTGCCAAGCCTTGATCAAATTATAGATTCTTATTATGATTATAAAATTTCCAAAAATAATTTCTCTTATGATTATTTTTCATCATTAAAAGAAGAACATTGCCCAGAATGTGGAAATTCTGTGGCAAATATAAGGGCAGGAATTTTTGGCTGTCCTCATTGTTATGAGCTTGATAAAAAAAATTCTCGTGAGGTTTTGAAGGCTGTAAATAATTTGAAAAAATATGATGGAAAATTCCCAAGAAAACATAGAGATTTTAGGGAAGTGGCAATAAAGATTAAAAATTTGCAAGAAGAGTTGCAAAAGTCAGTTGAAGTTGAAGATTTTGAAAAGGCTCAAGATCTTAAGGAAAAAATAGATGAATTAAATATGAAGGTGAGAAATTGATAGACTATTATAAGGACATAATACTTGAAAATAACTTATCTTTGAAAAGAAATATTGAAAATTATAACTTCCCCAACACCATGAATGAGGAAGATTCTCTAGAAATTATAGAAAGATTTAGGGAAATTTATGGGGATGATTTGATATTAATCGATGAGCTAGATGAGATTACTTTAAATAAATTAATAAATGCAGGAATAATTTCTTCTGACTCTAAAAATAAGGAAGCAGTTATAGGACTCATTTTTTCTAATGATCATGTTATTGTAATAAATGATAGCGACCATATTTCTATAAATATTACAAATTTTGGAGAAGAAATTAAGCTTGCCTATGATAGGGCAATGGAAATTGAGGAAAATTTGGATAAAAAATTCGATTTCGCTTTTTCTCCTCAATATGGATACCTAACAAGTTTTGGAAGAAATTCTGGAAATGGGATTGAAATTAGATTAAAGATGTTTTTGTTTGGGCTTTTGGATAATACCCAAGCTTATTTAACATTAAAATCAAGTCTCGCCCATGATGGGATTTACATTACAAGATTTGTTCCAGAATATTTCAAATCTTATGACGATGATATTTATATTTTAAAAAATTTCGGAAATTATAGAAAAGATATGAGAGAATATCTAGAAAATTTTGAAATTATTCTTGATACTATTGTTAGAAATGAAAGAAGATTTAGGAGAGATTTCCAATCTTTAAATGGTTTAAATGATGAAGATATAAAGGATTCTATAAAAATTTTAGAAACTAATCTTTTTAGTAAGAATTTAAAAACTTTAACTAGCATGATAAATTGTCTTTATGATTTGAAAAAATATAATGTTTTGGGATTTTCTACAAAACTATCAAATCAAGAAATTGATTATTTGATTTTCAATATTACAAAGAATAAGTTTAAGGGAAATAGAGATGAAGAAAGATATGAATTTTTTAATTCATATATGGAGGCTAGATAATGGAAAATAATAAATTAAATAGGCTAACGGGTCAGGCCCGAAGGGAATCTTATTCTCTTAGCCATGATTATATAGGAGTTGAACATTTGCTTTTGGCTCTTATGAAAACTGGTTCTCTTGCAACAAAAGCTTTGGAAGAATCCGGAGCAAATTACGAACTTTTAAGATCAATTGTAATAAATAATATTGGCAAGGGATCAGCAGTAAGACCAACTAAAGAATATTCAAATAAAGTAAGACAAATTTTAGATAGGGCAAGACTTTTTGCTCAAAAAAGAAAAAAAATCTCTGCAAGCGAAGAAGATGTTCTTCTTGCAATTTTAAATGATGATGATTCATTTACAAATCTTATGTTTATGCTATCAGGACTTGATAAAAAAATTATCAGAGATAATTTGATTCGTTTACAAAATGATGAAAAATCTACAAATTCATCCAAAAATTTGGGTGAAAATCTTAAAAAATTTGCCAAAAATTTAAATGAATTGGCAGAGGCTGGAAAAATTGACCCAGTTATTGGAAGAGATGGAGAAATCGAAAGAGTTATCCAAATTCTTCTAAGAAGAAGCAAAAATAATCCAATTTTGATTGGAGATCCTGGAGTTGGTAAAACTGCTATAATTGAAGGACTTGCTCAAAGAATTATTGAAGAAAAAGTTCCTCTAATTATGGAAGATAAAACTATTGTTTCTCTAGATCTTGCAAGTATGATTGCAGGAACAAAATACCGTGGAGATTTTGAAGAAAGACTCAAAAAATTATTTGAAGAACTTGAACAAAGAGAAGATGTGATTTTATTTATTGATGAATTTCATATGGTTTTGGGAGCTGGTGCAAGCGAAGGATCTATGGACGCAGCAAATATTTTAAAACCAATTCTTGCCAAGGGAGATATTCAAATTATTGGAGCAACAACAATTGATGAATATAGAAAACACGTAGAAAAAGACCAAGCTTTGACAAGAAGAATGCAACCAGTTCATGTAGAAGAACCAAATAAAGATGACACAATAAAAATAATTGAAGGATTAAAGGATAAATACGAAGATCATCATAAGGTAGAAATTACAGATGATGCTATAAAAGCTGCAGTTGATTTATCACAAAGATATATCCAAGACAGATTTTTGCCAGATAAGGCAATTGATGTAATAGATGAAGCTTGTTCAAAAGAAAGAATCAAAAATTATAGAGAAAATAAAGATCAAACTTCAAACAAAGAAATTTTGGATAAACTTATAGAAGAAAAAGCTCAAGCAATAAATGAGCAAAATTTTGAAAAAGCTGCAAGTCTTAGAGATCAAATTAACCAAGCGAGAGAAAAATTTGAAAAGGAAAAGAAAGAAAATAAAGTCAATTTAAAAATTGGATTTGACCAAATAGCAAAAATAGTTTCAGATTGGTCAAAAGTTCCAATTACAAAATTAACAGAAGATGAAAAACAAAAATATATGGATCTAGATATTGATCTTAAAAAAGAAGTTATAGGTCAAGATAAAGCAATAGATTCTATTTCTCACGCAATAAAAAGATCAAGAGTAGGACTCAAAGATCCAAATAAACCAATAGGCTCATTTATTTTTGTAGGACCAACAGGAGTTGGTAAAACATATCTTGCCAAATCTTTGGCAGAAAATTTATTTGGAGATATGGACAATCTAATCAGGATGGACATGAGTGAATACATGGAAAAATTTGCTGTGTCAAGACTTGTTGGATCTCCTCCAGGATATGTTGGTTACGAAGAAGGTGGTCAACTTACAGAAGCTGTAAGAAAACATCCTTATTCTGTAATTTTGTTTGATGAAATTGAAAAAGCTCATCCAGACATTTTCAATTTACTTTTACAAATTTTAGACGATGGTCGTTTGACAGATGGTCAAGGAAGAACTGTAGATTTTAAAAATACAATTATAATCATGACCAGTAACGTTGGAGTATCATCTTTAAATCAAAATCCAAAAATTGGTTTTGGAACAGGTGATGTAGATCAAGAAATTGAAGATTCAAATAAGGAAATTATAAATAAGGCCATAAAAAACGCCTTTGCTCCAGAATTTTTAAATAGACTTGACGATATAATTATGTTTAATTCCCTTAATAAAGATGCAATCAAGGAAATTACAAAAATTTTACTCGAAGAAACAAAACAAAGACTTAAAAATCTTGGAATAGAAATAAATTATAACAAGAGAGTAGTAGATTTACTATCAGAAGGCGGATTTTCAAAAGAATACGGGGCAAGACCACTTGAACGCCACATCACAAATAAAATCGACAACCAATTGGCAGAAGAAATATTGGAAGGAAAATTATCAAAAGATATGGTAATAAATCTTACAGTAAAAGAAGGAAAAATAAATTTTGCCAATAAAAAAGAAAAAACAAAAGAAAAATCCGAGGTTTTGGGATAAAAAAAGAGGCTTTATTAGCCTCTCAGGATGTTGACAAATTATACAAATCCTCATGCTAAGAATATCATACGTAAAAAATTGATTTGATTTCAAATTTAAAAATTCGTTAAAAATCGCACTGCTTGAGCGTTAGCGAGTTTGCGATTTTAGAATTTTGAAATTTAGAAATCAACAATTTTTGGAGTCAGATATTCGTGCTTGAGGGTTTGTTAATACTCTGAGAGGCTTTATTAGCCTCTTTTATTATTAGATTTTTTAATAATAAACTTTTTGAATAATAGTGAATCTTACAAATTAAAATTAATTATTTGAAGCATTATCATCGTTTTTATTATCTTGATTTTTTTGGTCATTGCTTGTTTCATTACTTATTTCGGTTTTTTCATCTTCATCATTAATTAATTCATAACCATCATATTTTATTTGATTTAGAGCTTTTTCTTCGCTATCAACTAAATAAGGTCTGTTTGTAGAATAAATGATTCCACCATTATTTTTTTGGATGTTTTCAAAAGTAAATACAGCATATTTTGCCCTTGGTTCTTTTTTGGTAATTACTTTTTTATTGGTAACATCATCCCATTTATACTTTTTAACTTCTTCAAATTTAATTTCATAAATTATAGCAATAGCATAAGATTTTTGGTTATCAAATTTGCTTTTTTCAATAATTTCTTTTTCAGTTAGAGGTTTTTCTAGGGTAGAAAGTTGGTTAAATTCATAATTCATCTTATTGCCAACAGTATAGTTATCGATATCAGAGCCTTTATATGGATCGTAAAAATCTTTTGAAAGATTTTTGATTGCATCCTTATTCATCCTATCAAGGGTATCATCATCAAGATCATCCAAAGAATTTATAATTTCTTCAAGTCCTTTAACTTTGATTTTTTTAACGACTTTTTTATCAGAAATATCTATATCAAGGTCAGAATTATTTTCAAAAGTCATAGTAATCTCAATTTCATCACCATTAGAAAGATTTTCTAATTTGTTGGCTTTTAGTTTTATGTCAACATTGTCTAAAATATCATCAGTTGAATAATCATCGTTTAAAGATTCTATATCCAAATTTTCAACTTCTTTTTTTGAAAGTTTTGCCTTACCATAACCATCAAAACCACTAATTTCAACCTTAATATCAGCTTTTGAAGTATCAATTTTTCCATCAGATTTTTTCAAAATACTTTTTCCACCCTTTTGACCAAAGGCAAAAAAAGCGATTGCTCCAAGAACACACAGTCCCAAAACAGCAAATAAAATTTTTGTAATTGTTTTTTTCATATGATTTCCTTTCATAAACAAATTTTCTTCATAATTTATTATAATTTTATCAAAACACTACTTATTAATCAATACTATATATTTTAATCTATAATTAAAGATATTAATTTATCAAATTTATGAAAGCAAAACTAAGCTGGGTGAATTTTTTAAATTTAAAATGGGCCTTACAAAATATTATATTTTGTAAGGCCCAACTTTTATACTTTATTTTTTCTTAACTTTTTATATAAAACAAAGAATAACATTCCTATTATTGAATTTACAACAATTGCTCCACCTGGCTTTATATCGAATTGATAGCTTAGAATAATACCAAGCATCATATAGACTACGCCGAGTGTAATTGTTATAAAAAATGTTTGTTTATAACTTTTAGCAATAATTAAGGCTGTTGCTACTGGTAAAACTATTAAGCTTGTAACCATTAAAGCTCCAATTATTTTTACAGACAAGGCTATAGTTATGGCTGCAAGGAGAGTAAAAGATGCGTCTAAGCTTTTTACTTTTACTCCAGCAAGCCTAGCTGTATTTGGATCTATTGCTATAGCTAAAAGAGATGAGTATCTTGAAATTGATAATATTAAAACCAAAATAAAGGCAATACTTGTGTTTACTATATCTCTATCTGTAACTGATGAAATTGATCCGAAAAGGTAAGATTCAAAAGAATTTCCCCCGGGAGCAAAATCTGAAAGAATAGCTGCAATTCCAAGACCTGTACTCATAATAACAGCTGTTGCCATATCACCATATTGGGGAAGTTTTTTTCTTATAAGTTCTATCAAAAAAGCAGCGACAACACAAACGATTGAAGATCCTAAAAGTGGATCAAAACCTAATATTAGGCCCATCCCAACTCCAGCAAGAGCTGTATGAGATAGGGCATCACCTATCATGGAAGTTTTTCTATTTACCATTACAATTCCTATTATAGGGATCATAATAGAAAGTAAAAATCCCAAAATAAGTGCCTTTCTCATAAAAGCAAATTCTAGCATTTTTTCAAACTCCCTTCTATCATTTCATATTTTGTAAAATCAATACTCAAAGATTCCATTTCTTTTAATTCATGAGTAACCATAATTATAGTTACATTAAATTTCTTTGAAAGAAAATCTATTGTTTCAAAAAAATGGTCCTTAGAATACTTGTCAACTCCCGCTGTTGGTTCATCAAGAATCAAAATTTTTGGATCATTTATCATAGCTTTTGAAATCATTGCTCTTTGAGCAAGACCTCCCGACAATTCATTTACAGGAGTGTTGATATAAGATTCCATGCCCATTTTTTTTAATATATCTTTTGCTTTTTGGTAATGATTTTTCTTGGGAATTTTAATAAAACCAAATTCTTCGTAAAGATTTAATGAAACTAGCTCAAGGCAAGTTATAGGAAAGGCAATTTTATTTACTATATTTATTTGTGGAACATAACCAATGTCTTTGAAAGAAACATAATCTTCAATATTTTTTCCAAGAATTTTAATTTCTCCACTATTCTTTTTTAGCTCTCCAAGCATAAGCTTTATTAAAGTCGACTTACCTGACCCATTTCCGCCAAGAATAACTGTAAACTCACCAACATCAACATTTAAATTACAATCTTTTAAAACTGGAGTTTGTGAATAAGAAAAATTCAAATTATTTATTGATACTGCTTTCATTATTTTCCTCCTTGCTCATAGATTTGTAGAGATTTTCAAGATTCATTTCCATAAGATCAATATAATTAAGTTTGTTTTTTTCCTGCTCTTTATTCACATATTCCATAGATGCAAGAGGGGATACTTTTCCACCGATTTCTTCGGCTAAGGCTTTAGCTTGCTTTGGATTTTGTCCATATTCATAGAAAACTGTGGAAATATTTTTACTTTCAGAAAAGTCTATGGCTTTTTTTATAGTTTTAAGGCTAGGATTTTCTAAACTGGTCAATCCTTGTAATGGATATTGAAACAAATCAAAATCTCTTGCAATATAAGCATAGGCATAATGAATTACTAAGAAATTTCTATTATTTTTATCGATTTTTGAAAATTTTTCCTTATATTTTGCATCAATATCAGTAAGTTTATCAACATACTTTAATTTATTTTTCCTATAAACTCTTTCATTTTTCGGATATTTCTCGGTTAATTTTTCATTGATAGCATTTAAATATTTTTTTGCATTGGTAATGGATAACCATGAGTGGGGATCATAAGTTATTTTATCAAATCCAGAAGATGAACCCTCCATCAAAGGCTCTTCCTTTTTTTCATCTTTTAAAAATTTACCATCGCTTCCAACCAAATTATATGGAAGAAGATCTTCACTTATCCTGTCGCTTATAAAAATATAGTCTCCATCTTTTGGAACATTAAAGAAAACCTCTCCAGACTCATGTCCCATTTCAAGTCCATAAACCTTTCCTTCTTCAAGGTCGAAAGTTTCTTTTTGATGAATCAACTCTCCTTTTTGGCTCATTATATCTTTACATTTTTTCACCAAATTTTCTCCACGACTACCATCATCTTTTATAAAGGCAACCCTCATCATATCTTCATGAGTGTGGCCAAAATCAAATTTATTTTTTCCCTTTTTTAAATTTACCTTGGACATGTATTGAAAATCACCGATAGCTGCTGCTCCCTTATAAGTAATAAGGTCAACAGAGTCAGATAATTTTAAAATATCAAGATTTGGTAAATTTTCCTTAACCTTATCAAGCCAAGGTTCCATATTGGCACCATTTACAACCAAAAGATCGCACTTTGCTAATTTTTTCATATCTTTAGGACTTGGCTCCCAAAGGTGAGGTTGTTTATCAAGGGGCATAAAAGATTCAACATCTATTGTGTCATCACCAATCATTTTTGTCATTTCGTTAACAGGATAAAAAGAAGTATAAACCAAAGGTTTATCAGAAGAGTGCTCATTCTTATTTGCACAAGAGCTAAATAGAAAAAGTAAGAAAACAAAAAAACTTATATATCTTTTTTTCATTCTTCCTCCTTAGAAAGAGGGTTGAAAAATTTCAACCCATATAATCTATTCAGTAATTTCATCAATTATTTGTGCATCAGTTGTATTTGGTTTTACAAAAGTAGGGAACCATCCTTCTTCTTTTAATAATTTATCCTTGTCATCGCCATATCTCATGTGGAAATGTGTTAGACTTTCTTCTCCGTGAATTGGCATCATAAGAATATATTTATAAGGTGCATCATCATTTACAGCTTCAAAAATATCCCATTCTAATTTATGGCCGCCGTGTTCTACTTCTTGTTTTTCAACATATTTATATTCGCTTTCGCTTATAACTTCACCTTTTTTATCTGGGAAATCTTTTAAGAATTTGATTTTGTTATCTTTTATTTCAAGACCACCAAAATCACATTTTCTTTTCTTTAAATAATTTTCCTTAGCTTCTTTTTCATCAACTTTTTCTTTTTCAGCTAAAGTTTTAAAAGCATTTTGAACTTCATCTTTTTCAAGATATCCGCCCATATCATTCCATTCACCTTCCCAGTCAGCAAGACTTACTTCACTAGATTTTTCTTTATTATCATCTGAAGTAGCATTGCTTTTATCATCTGAAGAAGCATTGCTCTTATTAGAAGCATCATCTTTTTTCATTTCTTGAGAAACATTTGAACTTGAAGTCTCATCATTTTTTTGATCTTTCCCACAAGCTGTCATAACAAGGCCCAAAGATAAAAGGGCAATTAAACTAAGTGATTTTTTATTTTTCATTTTATTCTCCTTATTATTTAATTTATAAATTTGTATTTTTAGTTAATTAACTATCGACAATTAAATATTAGCAATAAAAATAACAAATGTCAAGAACGATTTGCATTATCATTAAAAATTTTAAAAATGTTATTCTTATGAAGATACTTAAGAAAATATATTTTAAAACATAGGT
>OLJD01000375.1_pt1 | contig 10649 bp, 10 predicted proteins | sample 1601441 | NCBI WGS metagenome assembly OLJD01 (sample SAMN04436853, study PRJEB24849) | human gut metagenome | biome: human gut; feature: NICU; material: stool | host: Homo sapiens | place: USA: Saint Louis, MO | collected 2011-10-01 | reverse complement strand
CTATTTTTCTTTATAATATTATTAATGAATAAAGAAACATTACAATCTCTTGAATTAATGCATTTCTTTAAGAAAAAACAATCAAGGAATGATGTAAATGGAAAGAATCGCCATCATTGATGATGAACCTGATATTAGAGACATATGTAGAACATACTTTGAATTTGAAGGATATGAAGTGTTGACTGCTTCAAATGGTCAAGAAGCATTAGATTTGCTCGAACAAGACGTGGACTTATTTATTCTAGACATCATGATGCCAGAGAAAGATGGCTATGCCGTTATAAAAGAAATGAAGGCTAGACAATTAGATATTCCTTATATTTATCTTACCGCTAAGACAACAGAATCAGATACGATTTATGGCTTAATGTTGGGTGCAGACGATTATGTCAAGAAGCCCTTTAGCCCTAGAGAACTTGTGATTCGAGCTAAAAACATCTTATCTCGCACGGTTAAACATTCATCCGCACGAACACAAGGTGCACTATCTTTTGGGGCATTAACACTTGATAACTTAACTAAAACAGCGACAATTAACAACGAAACTATCACGCTTAGAATTAAAGAATTTGATTTACTTTGGTATCTTGCAACCCATGAAAATGTTGCATTATCTAAAACAGATTTACTCGAACAAGTATGGGGTTATGACTATTATGAGGATATGAACACGCTTAATGTTCATATTCATCGTTTGCGAGATAAATTAGAACAACATCACTATAAAGACTACATCATTTCCACTGTTTGGGGACTTGGTTATAAGTTCCACAGGGGGTATTAAATGACGATACGTAAACAACTTATTATCTCGTTTTTTACATCGATCACGTTTTCAACTCTATTTTTATTTGTACTCAATGAATTAATGTGGTTTGACATGGCGCAGACACTGCTACTTACGCTGTTCTCTCTTATTTCAAGTATGGTTACAATGATGATCGCTATGACTTTTTCAATACCCACCATTCATAAGATTGAAAAGTTAAACCATGAAACACAGAAAGTAGCCAATGGCAGCTTTGAAATAGAGGCATTAGATATTCAATCACCTTTAGAATTAAAAGAGTTAAATGATTCATTTGAAACCATGGTCACCAAAGTACGCGAGCAGATGGAACGCATTAAGAGTGAAGAAACTGAAAAAATTCATATGGTACAAAATTTAGCACATGATTTAAAAACCCCGTTAGCTACAATTAAATCGTATTCTGAAGCTTTAAAAGATGGTGTCATAAACACAGAAGAACGACAACAACATGCTTATAAAGTATTAATTTCCCAATCAGATAGATTAAGCCATATGTTTGATGATTTAACTACAATGATGACGGTAAGCGGCCATTCACAAGACCTTGGTTACTTACAAATCGATCAATTATTATTGCTAATCTTAGAAGCTTATCAGCAACAAATAGAACAGCAACATCGTGAACTTATTGTAGATGTAGAAAAAGGCATTCCTCGCTTCTTACAAGATGGAATGGCTATTGAAAGAATCTTATCAAATTTTTTAGATAATGCTCTAAAATTTTCTAAACTAGAAACACCTATTGTTGTCACTGCTAAGAAAGTCGATACGACGCATGTGTCGATTGCAGTCACTGATCAAGGCTGCGGTATCGCTGAGCACCATTTAAAACGCATATTTGAACGCACATATCGTATCGAGCACTCACGTAACCTCAAGAGTGGTGGCTCGGGTCTTGGATTATACATTGCTCAAATGCTTGCTCATCAAATTGATGGTCATATTACGGTGGATAGCAAGCTCAATGAAGGTACAACCATGACGCTAACTTTTAACACACACAAGAGTAAACTTAGCTGATATCCTTAAAACTTTCACTAGCTTAGTTAGCAGCTGTAACAGTTACATTTATCTTTTTATTTAGACATCCTTTAGTATACCCGCACACAAACGTCAGTGTAACCTAATAACAGTTTGAGGCATAAATATAACGGATTAAAACAAAGAAGCCCATGGGTCTGGACATCATTATGTTTTAGACTATGAACGTTATATTGGCAGTAGTTGACTGGATTGAATATGCGCTTATACCAAGCGTTTTTCAATCCTAGTCAATCTTGCCTTCCGTTGTTTATGCTGGATGATGTATTGATTTAAAAGTAAATGCACCATCTTCATAGTCAAATTTTAAGATACAGCAGTTCGTAAATTTCATTTCACTTGCTTCCGCTAATGGTAAACATGTATGCGTAAATAAAGATAAAACATCCCCATGACTTACGACTACAACGTTATGCTTGTTCGTTTCATTAAGTATTTCTTGTAATGTATTAACTGTTCGTTGTTGTACTTCATCTGCCGTTTCTCCACCATAGTCTGCAAAGAATGAACCAAAATCTATCACACTATCATGTGGCGGATTTAACAGCTCAGATTCACCTTCATATATACCATAATTCCATTCTTTAATGCCTTTCAATCGTCGATAATTTTCATTAGGGAAAATAATTTCTAATGTATCCGAAGCACGTTCTTGCGTTGAAGAGAATAACTCATAGTCACTTAAATTTAATTGATTAAAGTATGTTTTGGCTAGCGCTGCTTGTTGTTTTCCTAAATCCGTTAATGGTGAATCAGATGCGCCTTGGATTTGACACTTTTTATTAAAAATTGTTTGTCCATGTCTAATTAAATATAATGTTTTTTTCATATCAATACCCCTTTAAGTCCTATTTTTTATTTTAGTATCGCCCTATCTGTGTAAAAAATGCTTGATACCTAGTTTTTCAATCCAGATAGAACATAAAATACCCTATCCACAATGCACTAAAGCTTAAACTTGTAACCAGTGGTTGTTGTCAAATTCAACATGATCTGGCTTAGCATAATCCGTAATCATATAATCTATTGCTTTAAAATCATTAATGACAAAAGATGCGTTATTATCACGTTTAGTACTATCTGCAACCAAGAAGGTTTCACTACTCTTCTGAAGCATCATGTTACTCACTAAAGCCTCTTCTAAATCATATTCATAAATTTGAGATGTATCAAAAGCGCCACAAGATAAAAATGCTTTATCAAATTTAAATTGTTGTAATACTTGATTTGTTAATGAACCACGTACAACATCTTGCTCTGTGTTGGATATTCCTGGAAGCATAATAATCTCTGCTTCGATACGTTGTTCCTCAACTGCTTTATTTAATTCCATAACTGTCATAAATGAATTTGTAACAAACGTACAATTTGATAGATGATTTAAATACTTGGGAATACGGCCTATCGTTGTTCCTCCATCTAGCACGATAATTTCTGCATTATTAATAAACTGAGCTGCTCGCATTGCTAAACGCTCTTTAACTTGCGCTTGCTTTTCCCATTTATTTGTATAAGACTGCTCTTTATTCAAATAGTTATATTTGACCGCACCACCATGTATTCTTGTCACTTTTTTATCTTCTTCGAGTGTTTCTAAATCTTTTCTAATGGTCTCTGGTGTAACTTCAAAATATAATGCTAAATCACTCACAAATACCTTTCCATGCGTAGCAATTCGCTCACAAATCACTTCAAGTCTCGATTTCTTTTTATACATGCAAATGAACTCCTATCTGTGCTAGTTTCATTTTCCAGTGTCCCTTATCCCATCTTCGAATGATTAATATAAAGCGCACACCTTCTTCAAAAATATTTATTAATATAATACCAATATATCCCCAGCCTAAGACAAATGCTGTAAGATATGATAGCGGAATTAACAAACACCAAGTCGTTATGACATTCACGCATACTGGATAGCGAACATCTCCAGCGACGTTAAGTATATCGACAATAAAGTTATTAATCGCTCTTATAGGCTCCAGTGCAATAAACAACATTAAATACGATAATGTTAAATGATACACACTGTCATCACCTGAGATATAGCGCCCCAGACTATAGAACACACCAACAACCGCAACCATAATGACTGCTGAACGCAACACATTGATGGCTAAACCCTTGTATACACTACGATGTAATACATTGAATTTCCTGCGCGCAATTAATTTCCCTAAATATATTTGACTAGCTAGGCTATATGCCATCGCAACGCAAAATGATACATTGCTAATAGCGACTGTTAGTGATTTAGCTGCCAGAACTTCGGTTCCTAACACCGCAATAAAGGCCGTCGTAATCGTCTGTGCAAAGTTATAAGAAATTTGTTCACCAGCACCTGGTAAACCCAGTAAAATTACTTTTTTAGTCATGAACATATTTAACTTTAAAAACTTTGCTTGTGGTTTATATTTTTTAATTAAATAATAGCCTCCATATAGCAGTCCCAACAATCGACTCATCAGTGTGGCAACAGCTACCGCTAAAATAGGGTTACCTACATAATCTGTAAAGACAAACAAGATGCAACAACTTAATATGATATTGATGATATTAATACCTACTGTGATTTTAGCTGCAATGTTAGCCATATATAAAATTCTTAATATCGTGCTGACCAGCATCTGAGCTGTTGTAATAGCAAAACCAAGTAGTAAGATCACGCCAAATTGATACGTTAGTTCAAAAATGTCTTGTGAAACCTGCATAAGCATCAAAATCCAGCGATAACAAATAAGTGCAGTAATCCCAAGTAACGCTGAAAGTACTAAATTCAATGTCAGGCTATGATATAGTTCCGATTTAATCGCTGTCATATCCCGTTCCTTTTGATGCACTAAGCGAATAGAAACACCCACATGGACAATCGTAATCACAAAAGTCAACAGTGTTAGTATTTGGGTACTTATCCCTGATACTGCAATCGCTTTGGTATCATATGCGCTCAGCATAATCACGTCAGCTTGACCCATCAACATCATAAACAGTTGCTCTATTAAAATAGGAACATATATCTTTTGAAAACGAGATTTAGAAACACTGGTCATATTCTACAATCTTTGTTTCATATGGTTTGTTTGGTGATAATTCAATTAGACGCGCGCCCCTAGTAATATCACCATAGCAATGAAATCCGCTGATGCGACCATAATTTAGATGAATGCCATAATGATTGAAGCTAAAATCATTGTCATGATCATGACCACAAAACATGCCTTCAATATTGCCAGAATGCAGCATTTGTGCGAAAAGTCCTGAGTTCATTGTTGGACAACCTATCTCCTCATTAAAAATACCGTGATACAATTTAGTTTGTGAAATGGCTTGATATTCTGGTATAGGAATATGCGTAAACAACAAGTTATGCTTAGGCATGATTTGATCTTGTTGCTCATAATAGCGTTCTACTTCAGCAATCCATGCCACATGGTCTGGGTGAATATAAGCATATTGACCAATAGCAGTTGTGCTATAATCTCCGCCATCAATAACGTAAAGCAAATGTGATAACTGGTCATTGTCATATACTTCTAACACATATGCTTCTTTATCATTAACAATCTTCGAATGCTTCTTACATGCATAGTTGTTTGCAAGCTCGGCTTCAATTTGTCTTAAATCACTGCGACTTAAATGATTTTCTGTATCGTGATTACCAAATGTCGTCGCAATGCTAGTGTCAAATTGATTTAAAAATTCAATCAGATTTCGGTATACCTTTTCAGAATCCATCACACCTTGAGACCATATTTGATCACCCGTAAACATACATAAGTCTGGTTGATATGTGGTAATGAGTTGTTCAAGCAATTGATACGTCTGTTGATCTTTGTCATTATTTTTCGGACTTAAATGTAAATCTGTAAATTGCATGATTTTGAATTTTGACATTGTCTATACTCCTTTATTCTTTGGTCGAACCGATATTAACACCTTTAACAAAGTGTTTTTGGACAAACGGGAAAAGTAACAGTACAGGAATAATTAGCAACACAATCATTGCCATTTGTAGTGAGTCCCCTGTAATCGTAATGCGCTCAATCATTTGATATGCACCTGACTTTTGTTTCAACGCATTGGCGATAGAATCCTGGCTCGTCAACATATCTTGTAAGACGGTTGCCAATGGCTTTAACTGCGGATTTCTAACAAAGAATGCACCTGTAAACCAATCATTCCACTGACTTACCGCATTAAAGAGTGTAATTGTCGCAATAACAGGTTTACTCATCGGCAAGATGATTTTCCAAAATATTTGCCAATCATTACAGCCATCTATACGTGCCGCTTCAATCACACTAATTGGTATTTGATTGAAGAACGTACGCATGATTAAAATGTTATACACGCTGTATAGCGATGGAATAATATAAACCCAAAATGTATCTGTCAGGCTTAGTTGATTCAATAAGATATATAATGGCACTACACCTGCACTGAATAACATCGTAAAGACTAAGAAAAAAGAAATTGTTCTTCTAAACGGTAGCGACTTAATCGTTAATGCATATGCAGCCATAGCGGTTAATATAACGCTAAGCACTGTACCAATAATCGTTTTAGCCAAACTAATAAACAACGCATTCAAAATGGTTCCTTGTTTAAATATTTCCTTAAAATTATCTAATGAGAACTGACGCGGCCAAAAGGTAATACCACCCTTTTGTGCATCAGCCCCACTATTGAAAGCTAATGCAATAATATTAATCATCGGCAACAGAATTGATAGTGCAAGGGTAATAATAATCACCCAGGAAATACTGCGAATAATAATACTGCTCCAATCTCGCTTGATTTTCATTCATTGTCATCCTTTAGAATCGTATTTTTTCGCCATTTTTTATTTTCTTTTCAATCATTTTTTCAAATTCTGGGAGACCAGCTTGGTCTAATTTCTTTTTCGCATCTTCTAAAATTCGTTCAGACTCTTTGTCAGTTTTAGCATAATACGCGCGTTTTAAAGATTCATCGTATTCATCCAAGGCTATTTCCAATTCTTCACCTTTATCAAACTTTGGTAAGAAGGATTTAACTGTTAAACCATCAATAACTTTTGCATGCTTTAATTTTTCATCATAATGCCATGATTCGGCCATTTTCTCTGGATTTGTTTTACCTTGTTTTTTTCGAGCATTGTCGCCATACTCTCTTTCACCAAAATCATCTAGATTATCTACATCGGTAAGTCCTAAGTGGTCAGCCCAGTATGAACCTGCACCACGGAAACCTCTTTTTTTCGCTTGATCTGGATGTTCATCTATTTCTTTTAACACTTCTTTTTTCACAACAGGGTTGCCTTTTTTGTCTAAATTATAATCGCGTCCCTTAATACCATATTCACCTAATAATTTCCCTTCACGACTGGCTAAGAAATCCGCTAACTTCACTACATCTTCAGGGTGTTTTGTACTTTTAGGAATTGACCAACCGCCATATCCTGATTTATAAGACATTTCCATTTGGTACTTTCCTTTAACCGTGTTTAAAGGCCCTAGCGGAATGTATTTCATACTTTGGTTTTCAGTCACGTAATTGTGCAAATCTGACACAATGCCCCATGAACCATTTACAAGCCCTTCTTTAGCTTGGTTTTCAGACATAGTATAAAAGGCTTTATGCATCAATCCTTCATCCATTAATGACTTCACATATTTTACACGTTTCATGCCATAATCTGTATCTGATTCATGTTTCACCTTATCATGATCTATTTGGAACTTTTCATCTGCCCCACCAGTCCATACTAAGTCGTTATAAAAAGCCGTACGATCACTACCACCCCATGCTGTAGGTCCTATAGGTGTAATTTCTTTACCATTGTCATCTTTGAAGTGATGATTTTTAATTTTTTCAGCTAATGCTTTCATGTCTTTTGATGTTTTAATAGAGCTTGGATCTAAATTTAGTTGTTCTGCAATATCTTTACGAATATAAGGACCGCCAACTACTTTTCTGCCTGGATCACCTGGTTTACGGTTAATACCCATATGCACAAAATACGTCCCGTCTAAATCTTTAGGAAACATAATATTGTCACGCGTATCTTTAGGTAAATAATCTTTCTTTAAGTACTTTTTATACACATTTGTATCTTTGAGTAATGGTTTTAAATCTGTTAGTTGCCCTTGTTTCGCAGCTTTATTTAATACTTTCATTTCTGGACGACCACTATTATCTAAATAATACACAATGAAATCTGGTAAATCTCCAGAAGCTAGACCAGAAGTTAGCGCTTCTGTAGAGTCATTTCCCGATGCCGTTTGTAATTCAAGCGTAATACCAGTCTTCTTTTTTAATTCTTTTTCAATTTCTTTATTCATTTCTGGTGACACGTCATTCTTACTTTGAAAGACGAGCCCTTTTAGTTTGCGATCTGCAATCCATGTTTTAGGTTTTCCTTTAGCGTCTGCGCGTCGTTTCTCTTCATCTTCATCTTTGCCACAAGCAGTCACAAATACAAGTAGTAACACCAATAATAAAATACTCAATTTTTTTATATGTTTCATTGTCTTCTCCTTAATATAATGATGTGTTGAATTTTCTATCTGCAAAACGATTCACTACAATGACCAAAATCAAGCCAATCACACCTTGTAACAAACCAATTGCTATTGAATAACTGAAATCCCCTTGCTGAATACCAGTACGAATCACGAAAGTATCCAAAATTTCTGCGTATTTTGCATTACCAGGTGTTTTTAATAAGTAGATTTGATCAAAACCAGCTTTCAAAATATCCCCTAACGATAAGATGAATAAAATAATAATCGTCGGTGTCAACATCGGTAGTGTGATATGAATAATTTGCTGCCAACGATTAGCGCCATCAATTTTAGCTGATTCATAAATTTCAGGATTGATTCCCATTATGGCAGCAAAATAAATGATAGAGTCCCAACCCACGTTCTTCCATAAATAACTTGAAAACATAATTGTATGGAAATATTCAGGATTCATCATAAAGAATGTAGCGCCATTGCCACCAAATTGCTGAATTAATTGATTAATCAATCCACTATCAGGCGCGAGTACTTTTTGAAAAATACCAACAACAACAACCCAAGATAAGAAATGTGGAATATACATGACCCCTTGGAATAAGCCACGGAAGCGTCCTAACTTCTTCGTATGTGAGATTTCATTAAACATAATTGCCAGAGCAATTGGAAATGGCAAAGCGAGTACTAATTTCATTCCACTGATAATTAAGGTATTGATAATAATTTGGTAGCTTTGAGAATCAGAGAAAAATCGCTTGAAATATTTGAAACCTTCCCATTGTCCACCGAAAATCGTCGTATCAAAACGGAATTCTTTAAAAGCTAAGACCAACCCTGCCATTGGAATATAATTGAAAATTAGAAAAAAGAGGAGGCAAGGAAGCAACATAAGATACAATACTTTATGCTGCCAAATACGTTGTAGCAAAGTCACTTTATGCTGCTTAACTGGGTGTGCATGATTGACGTGTAGCGTTTCTTTCACTGTACTTACTCCAATCTGTTTGTTTTGTTATATACTGACTGTTTCTGAATTCATCGCTTGCTGCTGAGGCGTAACTAAGTCACCTGTTTCACGATCAAATAAATGACAGTCTGCTAATTGCATCCCTAAATGAATGGTTTCCCCTGGCTTTAAGTCCATTTGATTATCAGTAGAAACAACGATATGTGTTTCCCCATTCACGCAATGAATTAATTTTGTAGCGCCAATTAGTTCTACTAACGTCACCTGCCAATCTGGCAATTGTAATTCATAGTCTTTTAACGCAGCGCTTTCAGTAGAAAATTGAATATTTTCAGAACGAATACCTAAATTTAAAGCATTATGCTCAAATACTCCCAATACTTGAGCATCAACAACAGGTTGTTGATTGAACAACCAACTTTGATCTTTAATGTCTAACGGAATCATATTCATTGTTGGATTTCCAATAAATGTGGCAACAAACTGATTAATAGGATGATGATAAATCTCTTCAGGCGACCCAACTTGTTGAATCACACCATCCTTTAATAACACAATTTTAGTAGCCATTGTCATCGCTTCTGTTTGATCATGCGTGACATAAATTGTAGTAGCACCCATTTTCTTATGTAGCTTAATAATTTCCGTTCGCATATGCGTTCTTAACTTTGCATCTAAATTAGATAAAGGTTCATCCATTAAAAAGATTTTCGCATCACGGACAATCGCACGGCCAAGTGCTACACGTTGACGTTGACCACCTGAGAGTGCTTTTGGTTTCCGATCTAACAAATGACTAATTTCTAATATTTTCGCTGCATCTTGAATACGTTGATCGTATTCCTTTTTATGAATGCCGCGCATTTTCAATCCAAATGCCAAATTCTTGTACACAGACATATGCGGATATAACGCATAGTTTTGAAACACCATTGCAATACCACGATCTTTAGGTTGAACTTGATTTAATAACTGATCGTCTACATAAATCTCACCTTCACTAATTTCCTCTAATCCAGCAATCATACGTAATGTTGTAGATTTGCCACATCCAGAGGGCCCTACAAAAACAACAAACTCTTGATCATCAACTTCTAGGTTAAAATCTTTAACTGCATAATGATTCCCGTCATAAACTTTGTTCAAATGTTTGAGCGTTATCATATTTTCACTCCTTAAATGATCTTACAGTTAAATTCTAGAATGCTTTTGTTAATTAAATATATTTGTTTGATAAAAAAAGATTAAAGTCCAAATTTTTGATTATAAATTTTCAAAAATATTCATCTTACGAACCATTGAAATAACAGAAAAAATATCTATT
>OLJD01000374.1_pt1 | contig 10657 bp, 7 predicted proteins | sample 1601441 | NCBI WGS metagenome assembly OLJD01 (sample SAMN04436853, study PRJEB24849) | human gut metagenome | biome: human gut; feature: NICU; material: stool | host: Homo sapiens | place: USA: Saint Louis, MO | collected 2011-10-01 | reverse complement strand
GTACCTGTTTTTTTACTGTTAAAAATATTTTTTTAAAATTAAATTTTTTGTATTTTTATTTCCAAGCCTAGGCCGTTTTTTATTTTGTTTTTTAAAATAGTATAATGTTACTAGTAAATATTAGGGGGAGATTTTTTGTTTTTTTATTCATTTGGTTTAAATCATCATAGAGCGGGAATTGATGTTCGAGAAAAAGTTCATTTTAAAGATTCTGATATTATAGAAGCCAGTGAAATTTTGGAAAATTATGGTTTTGAGGAAGTTGTTATTCTTTCAACTTGTAATAGGTCTGAAATTTTCGCCTTATCTAGTGAAAATAAGTTTTCTAATGATTTTTTTGTGGAATTTTTTGAAAATTATTTTTCTATTGATGACCTATCACCTTTTATTTTTGTAAAAAAAGATTTAGATGCCATTAATCATCTTTTTTCTCTAACTAGTGGGCTTGATTCTTTGATTGTAGGGGAAGATCAAATTTTGGGTCAAGTTAGCGATGCTTATGAGACAAGTCTTAGTCTGGGTTTTTGTAAAAAAATCTTATCAGAAGCCCTAAAAAGAGCTATAAATCTTTCCAAAAAAATCAAATCAGATTCAAATATTTCCCACATTCCACTTTCTCTTCCATATATTTCCGTAAAAAAAGCTCAAGAGATTGGAAATTTATCAAATAAAAACGTCCTTGTAATTGGAATTGGAAATATTGGAAGACTTTGTATAGAAAATTTGATGGAAACAGGAGCAAATATTTATATTTCAAATTGGAATATGGATAAGTCTATAAAAATGCAAAAGGAATACGGAAATATAAATATTATTTCTTATGAAAAAATCCAAGAAAATCTTGGAGACATGGATTTTATTTTTTCTGCAACAGCTTCTCCCCACCTTGTTCTAAAAAAAGATTATTTTAAAAATATAAAAAATGAAATAAATATTTTTGACCTTGCCCTTCCTAGAGATTGTGATCCTGAAATTGCAAATTTTTCTAATATAAAACTTTTTGATGTTGATTCAATTAAGGATATTTCTAGAAAAAATTTTGATAAAAGAAGAACAATTTTACAGTCTTATAGGGCTAATATTGATGAAAAATCTGAGGAATTTTATAAATGGATGAAGGAAGTTAAGATTGACTATATTTTAAAAGATTTAAATGACAGATGTGATGATTTGGCTGATAAGACAATGGATTATATTTTTAGAAAGACTGATATGACAGCTTCTCAAAAAAAGAAGGTAGACAAGGCAGTAAGAAATGCCCTAAAAAAAATTGCTCGAGATCCAGTTTTAAATATTAAAGAAAATCATGATGAAGACTTTGATAAAACTTTAAAAATTTTGACAAAGGTATATAAAAAATGAGATATTTTCCAATTTCTATAGATTCAAAAGATAAGATTTGCTTATTTCTAGGTGGAGGAGAAATTGCAAAAAGAAAAATAAAATCTCTTCTAAAAGGGGAGTTTGTATTTCTTGTATATGCAAAAGAATTTGATGGAGAAATTCTAAAACTTTATAGAGAAAATTCACATAGGATAAAAATTATTAAAAAAAATATTGATGAAAATTTTATTTTCCCTCCCTGTGATTTTTTATTTTTGGCAACAGGTGATAATAAATTAAATAAGATTTTGAGAAAAAAAGCTAAAGATTTAGGAATTAGTAGTTTGGACTTGTCTGATTCTTTTGGAAGTGATTTTTATTTAAGGAAAAATATTTCCAATGAATTTGTAGATATTTCTATATCAAGTAAGGGTCAAATTCCAATTGTTTCTTCTCTTATTGGAGATGATTTGGAAAAATATTTGTATAGTCTTGATAAGGAAAAAATAGAATTAATGATAAAAATTCGTTACAAATTAAGAAAAAACGGAAATTATAATAAGGCTCTTTTGTTGGACCTTTATAAGGAAGATAAGGAATTTTTGAAAAAATATTTGGAGAAGATTTAATGATAAAAATAGGAAGTAGACCAAGTAAGCTTGCCTTGATCCAGGCAAATATGGTAAAGGATATTTTGGAAAAAGAAGGCCTTGATGCTCAAATTATAGAAATTTCTACCAAGGGAGATAGAAATAGAGATAAAAAAATTGATCAACTTAATTCGAAGGGAGTTTTTGTAAGAGAAATTGAAGAAAAACTTTTGGATAAAACAATTGATCTGGCAGTTCATTCTTTAAAAGATATGCCATCACAAATTGATGAAAGATTGATTTTTACTCCACCTTTAAGGGGAGAAGATCCTAGAGATTGTTTTGTTGGAAAAGATATTTTTAAAAAAATGGATGATTTGAACAATGCCCTTGTAGGAACTGGATCAAATAGAAGAGTTTGTCAGGGGAAAAATTATTTTTCAAATATAAAATTTAAGGCAATCAGGGGAAATGTTGAAACAAGAATAAAAAAGATTCAAAGTGAAAATCTTGATGGGGTTATCCTTGCAAAATCTGGCCTAAAAAGGGCAGGTCTTGACGGAAAAATAAACTTTGACCTAGATCCTCACATTTTTACCCCTTCACCTTGCCAGGGGATTTTGGGCATAGAAATTAGAAAAGAAGATAAAAAATTATTTGAAATTTTTGAGAAAAATTCTGACAATAATACTCTTTTTAGAATGGAAACAGAAAGGGCCTTTCAAAAAGAATTGGGAGCAGATTGTTCGACTCCTATGGGAATTTTTACAGAAATTGACCAAGATCAAATTACCCTAACAGGCTCTATGGCCTTTGACAAGGATGATAAGATAAATTACCAAAAAGTTTCAGGAAATATTTCTGATAGGATTAATCTTGCCCAAAAATTGGCAAGAAATTTAAAGAAAAAATCCTACAAAAAAATTATCCTTGCAGGGGCAGGTATTGGTTCTAAAAATAATATAACTCTTGCCGTGAAAAAAGCCCTAGATAAGGCAGATGTAATAATTTACGATAGGCTTTTAAACCAAGAAATTCTTGACCCATATAGAAATAAAGACTTGTATTATGTGGGAAAATCTATGGGCGACCATGTATTAAGCCAAGATGACATAAATAAATTAATGGTTGATAAGGCAAAAACTGGCAAAAAAGTTGTGAGATTAAAGGGTGGAGATCCTTATGTTTTTGGAAGAGGATCTGAAGAGGCTCTTTTTATAAAAGAAAATGGATTAGAATTTGAAACCTTGCCTGGTCTTACATCGGGAATAGTTTGCCTAAACACAGCAGGAATTCCAGCAAGCCACAGAAATATGGCAACATCAATTTCCTTTATTACAGGCCACAGGTCAGAAAATAAAAATGAAGATTTCAAAAAATATGCCAAACTTCCAGGAACCCTAGTATTTTATATGGGACTTAAAAATCTTCCAAATATTATAAAAGATTTGATAGATGGGGGCATAAAAAAGGATAAAAAAATTGCCATTATTTCAAATGGGTCAAGTCCAAAACAAAAAGTTTACACATCAACTATAGAAAAAGTTTTGGAAGAGATTGATCTTGAAAAAATCGAAAGACCTGCCATAATTGTAGTTTCTGATACGGTTGGACTTAGAGAATATCTAAATTATTTTGAAAATAAAAATTTAGAAAAAAAAATCGTCCTAACTCGTGATTATGAGTCATCAATAAAGGACAGAGAAAGGCTAGAAGATTTGGGATTTGATGTAAAAATTGTCCCAACAATAAGAATTTCAGAAAAAAATACCAATTTACTTGAAGAAAGATTCAAAGATTTCTCCTATGATTATTTGGTATTTACATCCAAAAATGCTGTAAAAATATTTTTCGATAAATTAATAGAAAATCATGATATAAGAGATATAGGAAAAGTTAAAATCGCAGCAATAGGAGAAAAAACCAAAAAAGAAATAGAAAAATATAATTTGAAAGTTCAAATAGTGCCAAGAAATTTTGTCGGAGAAAATCTCCTTGACCAAATGGCAAAATATGTAAAAAAAGATGAGAAAATATTTTTCCCTCACTCAAACTTATCAAGGAAAAAAATCATAGAAGGCCTTGGCAAGATGGGAGACTTGGATGAAATTGAAATTTACGACAATATAAGGGCAGAAAAAGAAGATATTGAACTTGATTTTGATGGGGTGATTTTCACTTCATCATCTTGCGTAAATAATTTTGTAGAAATTTATGGCAAAGAGCCACTAAAAAATACAAAAATATATTCAATTGGACAAATTACCAGCCAAACAATAAAAAATCATGGACTAGAAGTGTACAAAGAATCCAAAAAACAAAGCGTAGATTCTTTGATAGAAAGGATAGTAGAAGATTATGAGAATGAGAAGAATTAGAGAAAACAAAGTTTTAAGACAAATGACAAAAGAAACTAGCCTTGAAATTTCAGACTTTATTTACCCACTTTTTGTTGTAGAAGGGGAAGGTATAAAAAAAGAAATTCCTTCAATGCCAGATTGCTACCATTTTTCCTTGGATAAATTAGAAGATGAGATAAATGAGATTATAGATTTAGGAGTAAAAGCAGTAATTTTATTTGGAATCCCAAATAAAAAAGACGACCACGGATCTGAAGCTTATGCAGAAGATGGAATTATCCAAAAAGCTGTTAGAAAAATAAAAGAAATAAATAAAGACTTATTAGTAATAACCGATGTTTGTATGTGCGAATACACAGACCACGGTCATTGTGGAATTTTAGACCACGAAGGTCACGTTTTAAATGACGAAACTGTTTCCTATATTGCAAAAATTGCCCTATCCCACGCCAAGGCAGGAGCAGACATAATTGCCCCATCAGATATGATGGATTTTAGGATAAAGGCAATTAGAAAAATTCTTGATGAAAACAACTTTAAAAATATTCCAATAATGGCATATTCTGCAAAATATGCATCAAATTTCTATGGACCTTTTAGGGACGCGGCCGACTCTGCCCCATCATTTGGCGATAGAAAATCCTACCAAATGGATTACCATAATTCAAACGAGGCCATGAGAGAAATTGACCTTGACCTTGAAGAAGATGCTGACTTTATAATTGTAAAACCAGCCCTATCATTTTTGGATATAATCCAAAGGACAAAAGATAATTTCAACACAAATATTGTTGCCTACAATGTTAGTGGAGAATATTCTATGGTAAAAAATGCCATAAAAATGGGCCTTGTAAATGAAGAAATAATTTATGAAATTTTAATTTCAATAAAAAGAGCCGGAGCAAAATTAATAATAACCTACCACGCAAAAGAAATGGCAAAAAAATTGAGAGGAGAGAAATAATGAGTCTTTTTGATCAAGCAAAAAAATATATACCAGGTGGAGTAAACTCACCAGTTAGAGCCTTTGGGGCAGTTGGTGGAAATCCACTTTTTGCAAAATATGGAAAAGGATCAACCATAGTTGATGAAAACGATGATGCCTATATAGATTTTATTTCCTCATGGGGACCAATGATTTTGGGCCATGGAAAAAAAGAATTAATAGAAAAAGCAAAGGGATATTTGGAAGAAGGACTTACCTTTGGCCTTCCTACAAAAGTAGAAATCGAAATGGCAAAATTTTTGGCTGAAGCTTTTGATACAGACATGATAAGAATGGTAAATTCTGGAACAGAAGCCACCATGTCAGCCATAAGATGTGCAAGAGGATTTACAAAAAAAGATAAAATAATAAAATTTGAGGGATGTTATCACGGTCACTCTGATGGACTTTTGGTAAAATCAGGATCAGGAGCCTTGACTTTTAACGTAGCAACATCAGCAGGAGTTCCAAAAGAAGTAATAAAAGACACCCTAGTTTGTAAATATAACGACATAGAATCAGTCAAAAAAACCCTAGCAGAAAATGAAGGCCAAGTAGCTGCAGTAATTCTCGAGCCAATAGCAGGAAACATGGGAGTTGTTCCGATAGATTTGGAATTTGTAAAAGAACTTAGAAAAATAACCCAAGAAAAAAATATAGTATTAATATTTGACGAAGTAATCACAGCCTTCAGATTAAAATTTGGATCAATTTCTACAGAATTTGGAGTAAAACCAGATATGTTTTGCTTTGGAAAAATTGTAGGAGGGGGAATGCCAGTAGGAGGATTTGGTGGAAGAGAAGAAATAATGGAAGTCTTATCACCAATAGGCCCAGTCTATCAAGCAGGAACCCTATCAGGTTCACCATTTATAATGAAAATGGGTCTAGACGTTCTAACAATATTAAAAGAAAATCCAGATATCTATCAAAGGCTTGAAAAATATGCAAAAATGCTAGAAGAAGGATTCAAAGATAACTTAAAACAAACAGGAGTGGATGGATTTGTAACAAGATATAAATCAATGATGTCAATATTTTTTGGAGAATTTAACCAAATAAAATCCTACGACGACGTCCAAAAAGCAGACCTTGAAACATATTCAAAATATTTCAATTATATGAAAGATAAAAAAATCCTACTACCACCAGCCCAATTTGAATCAATGTTCATGTCCGATGCCTTGGATGATGATATAATAAACTACACAATAGAACAAAACAAAAAAGCCTTAGAATATATTAAAAAAACAAAATAAGATAAGAAAAACCCATCTTAAAATAAAAATTAAGATGGGTTATTTTTTTATAGATATATATAATTAATCTTATATTTTAATAAAAGAATTTTAAAAATTAGTTGAATATATAAAAATAAAAAAGCCTTTAGCAAAGACAAAAAAAGAGCTCTCTCCGTGCACTAGGCACGATAAATCGGGATAAACAACCGAACTCAACGGTTATTTATCTAGTCGAGATGGGTAAGGGTGATATTCATTTAATGGCTAAAGTTTATATTATTAAAAGAATTAGAAAAAATCTAATTAAATATAAATAAAACAAAAACACTTATACTTTAGTAAAAGAGTAAATATACCCAACCCCATCTCGAGCCTGTCGAGAGATCTCAGTATTAAATTAATCCAAAAATAAAACTTAGCCTTTAGCAAGGACAAAAAAAGAAATCTCTTGATTCGCTTTGCACGATGAATTGGGATAAACAACCTAAACCGACGGTTGTTTATCTACTCGAGATGGGTGATGGTGATATTCATTTAATGGCTAAAGTTTAGATTATTAAAATAATTAAAAAAAATCCAATTAAATATAAGTAAAAAAAATATTGAATCTATTAAAAATCAAAAAGTAATTCAGTAAATCCTTCAGCAATAAAAAGAATCAAAAAGTACAACCATCTCGACCGAACAAAGTGAGCGGAGAGACCTCTGTATTAAATAAATCCAAAAATAAAACTTATCTTTTAGCAAAGATAATAAAAGAGATCTCTCCATGCGCTTCACTTCGCTACGCATAGTCAAGATGGGTATGGGATACTACCTAATATTTTTAAGCATCTTATACATAGGATCAAATTCATCATAATAGATTTTCTCCTTATCAAAGGCTTCCATTACTTTTTTTGTCAAAAATTTCTTATCTACTATCAATTCAAAAGTATTTTCCCTAAACCACTCATCAGTCATAGAAAAATATCCATCTTTGCCGTCATCTTCACCCCAGGAATTTTCTATTTTCCAAAATTTAACTTCTTTACCTTTTTTATCAAATCCTGTAAGATTCATTGCGTGACATGCTGTAGAATATCTTGAATTTATTCTTTCTTCTTTTGTCATTTTTGGGAAATTAACAAAAGTTTGGTCAAAATTAAATAAATTCTCATCCAAAACTCCACTTTCTCTGTCTTCATTTATATCAACATCGCAAGCAAACCACATTGTCTCATTATTTTTTATAGATTTTTGGGCAAATTTACTCATGGTATCCATATCCACATTTATTCCAACAAGATCATTAAGGTCAACTGCGTTTTTTGCCATTTTATCAACTAAAATCCTATTGTAGGGATGACGAGGATCATTTAATAACTTAACTTTTCCATCAAAAAAATCACCCACATACTTATCAAAAAATTCTTTTGGAGTCATATTTTCTTCTATATGATATTTATCATCCTTATCATAATATTTAAAATCAAACTTTTCTACAGGTTTTCCTATAGATTTTGCAAAAATATTATAGGCATAAGAAAGCCCTTCTTTCCTTAAATTTTCTATTTTTTTCTCATCATCAGTTTTCCTAATTTCCATGGCAATTTTTTTGAGGGCATTTTCTAAAACATAAAACATAAATTGAGATTGATCAGTATGGTAAAGTTCACCCATGGCATTTTTTGGAACAATTCCATATTTTTTGATCAAATAATAGAAAAATTCAAAATAACCCCCGTCTTCAGGAGTAGAATAAAAGACATCCTCAACTTTTCTATCCTTAATATCCAAATTTTTTGTATCAATAACCTTTTGCAAAAACAAATTTGCTTTTTCCATATTGTCATAAAAATACAAAAAAGACTCGGAAAGCTCAAACTTTTCCATATTAAGTTTTTTGGCAATATGCATCCTAACCATATTAAGCCCTGCAAACATCCAACATCTACCAGTCTTTTTTTGATTGGTAACATCCTTAGTCTCGACCTCATTAGAAAAAATAAAATCGTGCCTATTAATAATATTTCTATCAAGGGAGGCCTCCCTTATTCCCATATTAGAAATGGAATTTTCAATCACCTTATTTTTTTCGTCTTTATCATAAATTTTTTCCAATTGGTCAAAAATTTTCTTATATAAATTCATAAAATCACCTCTTTAAATCATTAACTATACTTTATCGGTTTTTTTCATAAATAAAAGTAAATGTTAGGAAAAAGTTTTTTTGTCGTAAAAATAAATAAGTATTTTCCAAAGTATTAAAAAACTTTTAAATTTCAATGAATATAGTATATAATTTATTGACAAAAGTTACAGATTAGTATATCCTTATTTAAGGATTAAGTAAAAATTGTGTATAATATAAGGAGAAATTTTAAAGCCATGACAAAGAACTTAATATCTAAAATTTCAATATTTTTATCTTCTATAATATACATCCTTTTCTTTTATTTTGTAAATAAATACAATATTTTACCAAAAAAATTGAGATTTATTATTTTGGGATTAATCCTTATTGTAATTGTAGGATTTTCCATCTTTATTTTTAAGAAAAAGAATGCAAGTAAAGTTGTGAAGGCAATATTTATAGTTGGATTGATAGTAATAAGTGTATGTGAAGGAATATTTATGTCCTACGCAAATACATCAATTAAAACTGTAGAAAAAATCAATCAAAAAAAGGACTTGAATAAAACTCGTATGTCTTTTGTTGTATTGAAAGAATCAAATATTAATTCAATTGATGATATAGGACAAACTCAAGTTGCCATTGCAAGACAAATGGATGAAAAAAATATAAACCAAACTATAGAAAAATATAATAAAGATAAGGGAGAAATTAACGCCGAAGATTTTGGAGATTACATAAAATCAGCACAGGCTCTTATAAATGGAAACGCTCAAGTAATGATTTTAAATGAAGGTTTTAGACAAATGCTTGATGAATCTATTGAAGGGTTTTCAGATAAAACTAGAGTTTTGAAATCTTATTCTGTTAAAGGCGATGGAAATTTAAAAGAAAATAATAAAGTAGGAAAAGATCAAAGCTTTAATGTATATATTTCAGGAATTGATACTTACGGATCTCTTTCAAATGTTTCAAGATCAGATGTTAATTTGATTGTAAGTGTAAATCCTAAAAAAGGAAAAATTTTAATTACAACAATTCCAAGGGATACTTATGTAAATATTGCAGGTCTTGGTGAAAATGCAAATGATAAACTAACCCATGCAGGACTTTTTGGAGTTGATACTTCAATTAAAACATTAGAAAATTTCTTGGATATTGATATAGATTATTATGCTAAGGTTAATTTTACAACTCTTACAAAATTAATAGATTTGTTAGGTGGAGTTGAAGTTGAAAATCCAGTAGCTTTTGAGTCAATAGGTGGATATAATTTCCCACAAGGAAGAGTTCATATGAATGGAGAAATGGCACTTGCTTTTTCTAGGGAAAGATATAATCTAGCAGAAGGTGATTTTGACAGAGGAAAAAATCAAGTAAGAGTTATGACTGGAATAATAAATAAATTATTATCAACAGAAACTTTAATGAATTTTAGTTCTATAGCAGATGTAGCCTTAGAATCTGTAAATACTAATTTACCATACAATAAAATGATAGAAATGGTTAATGGACAATTAGAAGATGACAAAAATTGGAAAATAGATAGTCAAGATATTAAAGGCTACGGAGCCCAAGGACTTCCATCATATTTGATGCCATCAAGTGAGCTTTATATGATGCAAGCAGATGATGAGTCTATTGAAAGTGTTCATAAAAATATATTGAATAATAATAAGGTTAAATAAAAGGGGAATATTTTTCCCTTTTTATTGTGTTTGGTTAATATTTAATAAATTTTAAATTATATTTAAAATGAAAATCGATATTAATTAATGGAAGATAAGAAGGAAGCATATGAATATTAAAAATGTTTTGAATAAAAAAACTCTAATACTTTTGGTATTTGACATAATAATAATTAATTTGGCATATTTTTTGGCCTTATATGTAAGATTTGATTTAGAATTTGAACAAATACCTTTAGGATATCTTAATGGTTTTAGAAATTACGCTATTTTTAACACAATAATTACTATTGGGATTTATGCGATATTCAAATTATACAGGATAATTTTGGAGTATAGCTCATACAATGAATT
>OLJD01000373.1_pt1 | contig 10677 bp, 9 predicted proteins | sample 1601441 | NCBI WGS metagenome assembly OLJD01 (sample SAMN04436853, study PRJEB24849) | human gut metagenome | biome: human gut; feature: NICU; material: stool | host: Homo sapiens | place: USA: Saint Louis, MO | collected 2011-10-01 | reverse complement strand
ATAAGTAAAAAAATAAAAGATAAGACCAAAGATTTTAGGAAAAATTTAAAAAATGAATTTTTATTTTTAATTTTATTCAAATCCTGATCTAATTCTTCTAGTTTTTTCCTTAAAGTCATTATTTTTTCTAAATTTTTTTCATTCATATTATCACCAACTTAATTGTACCCTAATTCCTAGTAATTTACTTTGATTTTTAATATCTATTATAGTAAAATAGGTCTTAGACATAAGGAGGATTTTATGGCTTTAGAAGAAAGAAAAAAAGAAAAAGTTGAAATTACACATGATATGTTAATCGGTGATATAATTCAAGCAAAACCAGAATCTATTAATACTTTCCTTTCAATCGGAATGGGTTGTATAGCTTGTCCTTCATCATTATATGAAACACTTGATGAAGCTTGCATGGTTCATGGAATAGACCCAGATTTCTTGCTTGAACAATTAAATAAATAATTAAAAAAGACTTTTGCAAATATATATGCAAAAGTCTTTTTTTTTATTTTTCAAAATATTTTTCCCATTTATTATCATAAGTCCAAGCATAATTTCCTCTTTTTTCTGAAATCTTGTACTTATCAAAATCTTTTAGTATTTTTCTAAATGTTCCACTCATTATTATTAAGGCAATTATATTTGGAATTACCATTAAGGCATTTGCAGTATCAGCCACAGACCAAGCAAATTTTAATCCACCAATTGATCCTATATAACAAAAACCAATATAGGCATATTTAAAAATTTCAGATATCTTTGTAGATCCTGTCAAATATTTTACGCATCTTTGGCCGTAATAACACCAAGAAACTGCTGTTGTAAAGGCAAATAAAATTAAGGCAAGAGAAACAATATATTTTCCCAAAGGAAGAGTTTTTGAAAAAGATGCTGCCGTTAGGGCTGCTCCTTCAAGTCCCTTAATTTCATACAAGCCACTAGTTATAATTACAAGGGCTGTCATCGTACAAATAATCATTGAAGAAATAAAAACTTCAATCGCTCCCCACATTCCCTGTCTAATTGGATGATCTGTATGACTTGTTGCATGGGCCATTGGCGCAGTACCAAGTCCTGCTTCATTTGAAAAAATTCCTCTAGCAAGTCCCCATCTTATAGAAAGTAAAATTCCAGAACCAGTGGCCCCTCCTGCAATAGATTTTCCAGAAAAAGCACAAACAATAATTTCTTTAAAAGCTGGTAGTAAATTTTCAATTTGTAAAATAAGAATTAAAAGACAACCAACAATATAAAAAACTGACATTATCGGTACAATTTTTGATGCAAAAGCTCCAATCCTTTTTATACCACCAACAACAACCAAAAGCATAAAAATTACAATCAAAATTCCACCGATATGAAGATTTAAACCAGTCATTGCATTTAATGATTCAGAAATAGAATTTGATTGAACCAAAGCTCCTGTTCCAATAATTGCTATAAAGGCAAAAAATGAAAAAACTTTTGCCAAAAATTTTGACCCAGCTCCTTTTTCAATATAATACATGGGCCCACCAATATATTTTCCATCATCATCAGAAACTCTTGTAGCAACCGCCATTGTAACCTCAACCATTTTTGTAGTCATACAAACAAAACTTGCAATCCACATCCAAAAAATAGCCCCAGGTCCACCAAAACCAATTGCTGTTGCAACACCTACAATATTTCCAGCCCCTATTGTTCCAGCAAGGGCAGTAGAAACTGCTTCAAAAGGAGAAATTGAATTTTCATCCGATTTTGAATCCTTAACAAGTCTTCCAAAAGTATTTTTGAAAATATAGGAAAAATTCTTAAAGACCCAAAAATTTGACCTAAAAACTAAAATAAGTCCTCCAAAAAGAAGAGCAACTATCATAGGATAACCCCACAAAAAATCGCTCAGCTCACTATTCATTTTTATAATTTTATCCATAGGACAAACCTCTTTCTAATTTATATACTTTTATTCTTATTATTATAAACTTTTTTCGAAAAAATAAAATAATAATTTATAACTTTTTTATTAAAATAAATTTTATGGCATAAAAAAATCAAGGATTTCTCCTTGATTATCCTATGGACCTTGCTATTTTTCTATTATACATATTCATTATCTTATCAAAAAATAATCCTACAAAAATATTTATTCCTGCTGTTGGTATAACTAAGCTAAGAAACATAAATCCTAATCCCATACTTTCAGGAAGAGCGCCTGCTAGATTCATCAAAAATAAAAATACAAATCCAGAAATTACAGTTCCTATAAAATATAAAAATCCTACTGAAAAATTATTTTCCATTTTTATTTTTTCAAAAAATTTAACAGCCACATATACAAATAATGATGAAATAATTTTATCTACAAAATTTGGCAAAAATCCACCAGGTGCACTTGTTGTCATTCCTGCCAAAATTCCCCCAGCTATTCCTACTGCAAGAGATGTTTTAAAATCTTTATTTAAAATTATAATTGTAAATATAAATACCAACATAAAATCAGGCTTTACCATCCCTACAAATCCTGGTATTAAGTGAAGTATTGTTGCTATAGCAAGTAAAATTGCAGATTGAGTTATTGATTTTGTTTTCATTATTTTTCTCCTAAATTCTTAAATTTTTCCAATAAAAAAACCACCTGCTCCATGAAGGAGCAAATGGTTAAATTCGCGGTGCCATCCTTTTTATGTAAAATAAATTTTAATAAATAATACACATCTTTATTCTGATACTAATTTAAAATAATTTCATATCATATCCCTATAACGTGGGAAGACGGCTTAGACTACTATTTTCACCCGAGCACTCTCAGATCCATTCAGTTTTAGATCTTTGCTTATTTCCACCACACATAAGCTCTCTATAAAAGATTTGTAAAACTTACTTACCTCTGATCAAAGCTTTATTTTTATTTTCTAACTTATAAGTTATTTTGATTATATAGTTAATTTGTATTTTTGTCAACTATCTTGCTAAAGTCTATGTAGGAACCCATAAATTCAAAATCTCTAGCATTTTCCTTTAAAAAATCTAATAAAATTTTTATTTTTTTCTCTTTAATAGATCCTTCAAAATCAAAATAAAAAATAAATTCAAAGTCAGAACCAGGAATTGGAGATGATTCTAGTTTTGTCATATTTACATCCAAAATTTTAAATTTTTCTAATATATCAAACAAGGACCCTGGCCTATCAAGAGCCTTTAATCTTACAGAAATTTTATCTGCTTTTTCATATATTTTTAAGTCTTTGCCTACAATTATAAATCTGGTGTAATTATTTGAAACATTTTGTATGTTTTCATCAAGAAGCTTTAAGCCATAAAGATTTGCACAAAATTTTGATCCTATTGCTGCAATATTTTTATCATTTTTTTCTTTAACTAATTTTGCAGCAAGAGCCGTATTATAATATTCATTTTGGATAAATCCATGGTCAATTATATATTTTCTACATTGACCCAAAGCTTGAGGATGAGAATAAACTTCTTTAATGTCAGAAATTTTTGAAAAAGAATTTCCTAGTAGATAATGATTAATATTGAGTTTATAACTTCCCAAAATATAAAAATTTCTATCAAGCATCAAATTATAAACTTCTTTTACTGACCCATAGGAAGAATTTTCTAAGGGAAGAATTCCAAATTCACAAATATTTTCATCAATAGCATCCAAAATTTGGTCAAATCTTTTAAAATATTTTATATCACCTTTTGGAAAAATAATATGACCTACTTGGTCAGCATAAGATCCTTTTGCTCCACCTAGACCAACTTTTGCATTTTTTGGAAAATTTTCTTTTATAATTTTTTTCTCCAGAAATTTCGAAAAATTTCCATCATATTTTTTTGATAAAAATCTCTTATATTTTTCTTTCAAATATCTATCAAGATTTTTTAAATCTTCAAGTTCTATTTTCTCATTTTCTAAATTTTTAAGTAAATAATCTTTATTCATATAAATAATCCAAAACTATAAGGGATAGGATAGATTCTCCAATTGGAAGAGTCCTAAGAGCAAAACAAGGATCATGACGACCTTCTATTATTAGATGTTTTTCTTTTTTATCACTTATAGAAAATGATTTTTGACATAAAGATATTGATGGTGTTGGTTTAAAAATCAAATCAAAAACTACAGGCATACCATTTGTAATTCCACCCACAATCCCTCCAGCATTATTAGTAATAGTTTTTACCTTGCCGTTTTTAATTTCGAATTGGTCGTTGTGATCTGATCCTCTCATTTTTATTGACTTTAATCCTTCCCCAAAAGAGATTGCCCTAAGTCCAGGAATTCCAAAAGAAAGAAAAGAAATTTTTGCCTCAAAAGAATCAAAAATAGGTTCTCCCAAACCCTTTGGTATATTTTCTCCAAAAACTTGGCAGATTCCACCTATAGAATCTCCTTTTTTTCTAACATCTTCCAATAATTTTCTTATTTCCGCTTCCTTTTTTTCATCTAAAACAGGAATTTCTTTATAAGAAATTTCTTCTAAATCTTTCATTGGAGGATTTGCTAAATCAAGATTTATATCAGAAATTCCACCAATATTTTTAATTCTTGATGAAATTTTTATATTTTTCTCTTCTAAAATTTGTTTTGCAATTCCTCCAGCAAGACAAAATGGAGCAGTTAGTCTTCCAGAAAATGGCCCTCCTCCATTCATATCCATATCTTTTCCGTATTTTATAAAACTTGTATAGTCTGCGTGAGATGGCCTTGGAATATCATTTGTATTATTGTAATCATTAGATTTAAAATCTGTATTTTTTATAAGGGCAGTTATGGTTTTTGAAATTATTTTATTTCCTTTTAGGCCAGAAATAAAATTTATCTTATCACTTTCTTTTCTTTTTGTGGTAAATTTTGATTTTCCCGGAGCTCTTCTTTGCATAAATTCATTGAGTTTATTCATATCAATTTCAAAACCAGGTTTTATATTATCAATTACCACTCCCATATATTCTTGGTGGCTTGATCCAAAAATAGTAACTTTTAAATTTTTTCCAAAGCTTTGACCCATTTTAGATTTCCTTTCTTAAATCGTGGATTTTTTTACTCGCCTTTAAAATTTTGTCAAAATCATCTGGTACTACGCATTGGGCCCCATCTGAAAATGCTTTTGCAGGATTTTCGTGGACTTCAATCATAAGTCCATCAGCTCCAACAGCTGCTGCAGAAAGGGACAAATCTTTTACATATCTTGAAATTCCAGCTGCGTGAGATGGATCAATAATTACAGGAAGGTGAGTTTTTTCGTGTAAGAATGGAATAGCTGTAACATCCAAAGTATTTCTTGTTGCAGTTTCAAAAGTTCTAATTCCTCTTTCACAAAGAATTACTTTTGTATTTCCCCTGCTCATTATGTATTCAGCTGCCATCAATAATTCCTCATAAGTTGCAGAAAGTCCCCTTTTTAATAAAATTGGTTTATCAGTTTCGCCCAAAGCTTTTAATAAATCAAAATTTTGCATATTTCTTGCCCCAACTTGCAAAATGTCTATATCATCAAAATATTTTAATTGATTTATTTCCATAATTTCTGAAACAAGAGCAAGTCCTGTTTCTTTTTTTGCTTTTACAAGATAATCAATAGCTTTTTTCCCATAACCTTGGAAAGAATATGGACTTGTTCTTGGTTTGAAAGCTCCTCCTCTTAAAATTGTAGCTCCAGACTTTTCTATTTTTTTAGCAATAGAAATTACCTGTTCTTCACTTTCAACAGAACATGGACCTGCCATAAATACAAAAGATCCCCCTCCAATTTGTGTTCCGTTATCTAAAGTAATTATTGTATCTTCTGGATGAAATTTTCTATTTGCTTTTTTGTAAGGTTCTTGGATTCTTATTACATCATCAACAATCTTTTTTGATTTCATATCATCCTTTGAAACTTTGGAAGTATCTCCCAATAGTCCTAAAATTGTTGTATTTGATCCAACAGCCATACTTACTTTAAGCCCCATTTTTTCAATTTCATTTATTAAAGCCTTAATTTCAACTTCTTTTGATCCATTTTTTAATTTTATAATCATCTTTCAAAGCTCCTTCTTACATTCTTTTCCAATCAAAAAAGCTTCCTGGCTATTACCAAGAAGCTAAAATTCAAAAACTTAAATAGTCTAAAAATTTTGCACATGATAAATAGCCCTACTTTTTTTTAAAGTAAAGTTAAAAAAGTAAAAGCTAAATTGTGCAAAATTTAAGTTTTTCATCTTTTTTCTCCTAATAGTTTAAATTTTTTATATTATAACACAAAAATTTTTCTCAGTAAATTTTAATTATTATGTGAATTCATGATAGCTTCTGTTAATTTTGGTATAACTTGTTTTTTTCTTGATAAAACACCTGGAGCTGAAATAGTTCCATTTTCTACCTTATTTCCAAAAACATTTTCTATATCACTCAAATAATTTCCAACAACCAAAAGCTCAGATTTTTGGTTAAAAATATCTGTGAGTACAAGGACAAAGGTATTTTCTCCCTTGGCATGAATTCTTTCTTCCATTAAATTTGTTAGCTTATCTTTTATTGGATCAAGCTCTTCTGGATTCATTGTCATAACTTGTCCAACCCTAATTTTATCATCGCCAATTGTAAAGGCCTTTACATCTCCATCAATCAAATCTTCTGGAGATTTGTTTTTCAAACTTGTTCCAGCCTTAAACATCTTCATGGCAAATTCTTCTGGGTTTATATCTGCTATTTTTGAAAGTCTATTTAATACTCTTTTATCTGTTTCAGTTGTAGTTGGTGACCTAAATAAAAGTGTATCAGAAATTATAGCAGCTGAAAGAATACCTGCTATTTCTTTTGTTGGTCTTATTCCTGATTCAAAAAACATTTTTGAAACAATAGTTGCAGTTGAACCCACTGGCTCTGCCCTAAAAAATAAAGGTTGATTTGTAACAACATTTGCAACTCTGTGATGGTCAATTATTTCTATAATATCTGCATAATCAATATCATCCACAGATTGATTTCTTTCGTTATGGTCAACTAAAATCAATTTTTTCTTTTCGTCAGAAATCAAATGATATCTAGAAATTGCACCTAGAACTCTTCCTCTTGCATCAACAATTGGGTAAGATCTAAATCTAGTTTTTCCCATAACCTCACGAACTGTATCAACTGTATCTTCTGGTGAAAAATAAACCAAATTTTCTGTACTCATTACATTTGCAATAGGAACTGCCATAGGCAAAAGTCTTGCTGTCATAAAAGTATCATATTCAGTAGAAATAATTGTTATATTATTTTTTTCGGCCTCTTTTTTGAGCTCTTCTTTCATATTAGAGCCATTGGTTAAAATAATTAAGGAAATATTTTTCTTTATAAGATATTCTTGCGCCTCAAGCCTATTTCCAGTTATAACCAAATCTCCATCACCAACTAAAGAAGTTTCAGGTGAATCTTTTTCATTCATAGCATAAACCATCATTTTTCCAGTAAATTTTCTTGGATTTTTTGGATTAACTACTAGTTTTGCAGATAAAATATCTACAATATTTTCAATTGGAGTATGAGTTCTTCCAATAATTCTATCATCCCAAACTTCCATATAAGAATGAGTCAAGTTTGATAAAGATGCAACTCCAATTAATTTTTCATCATTATCAACCACGAATAAAGAATTTAATTTATTTTCTTGAATAATTGACCAAGCATTTCTAATTGGAAGTGATTCATCAACATTGTAAGAATTATCATAATCAATATCTTTTATTTGAAGTTTCATTGAATCTTTGTGCATTGGAGCTTTTAGACCAAAATAATCAAGCACAAATTGAGTTTCTTGATTAACATGACCAAGTCTTATTGGAATAGCCTTATTATCACCAAGTCTATTTTTCAAATTTGCATAGGCAAGGGCTGAGCAAATAGAATCAGTATCTGGATTTTTGTGGCCTGTAATATAAACTGTTTGTTTCATAATACCTCTAACTTTCAATATTAAATTTAACTCTTAATAAATTAATTTTGTACCTTTCAACTTTTTCACAAATCAAAGTAATATCATTTACCTTAACAACATCACCAGTTTTTGGTAGACGGTTTAGGTAATCTATTACCAAACCTCCAATAGAATCATTTTTAACTTCTTTTAAATTTCTATTAAAATAATCATTGAAGTCATTAATATGCATACTTGCATCAACTATAAATTCATTATCAGAAACCTTGTAGACTTTTTCATCATCTGGATCATATTCATCATAAATATCTCCCACAAGTTCTTCAATAATATCTTCAATTGAAACAAGTCCTTCTGTTCCACCATATTCATCAACAACAATAGCAAGAGAAACATTCATTTTTTTCATTGACTTAAAAAGATCAATAATATTCATATTTTCATAGGCATAAAAAGTTTGTCTAAGCATATCTTTTAATTTAACTTCTCTACCTTCTGCAATAAAAGTAACTATATCTTTCATATGCAAAACGCCCACAATATTATCAATACTTTCTCCATAAACAGGAATTCTTGAATGTTTACTTTCAATTAAAAATTCATCAAGTTCTTTTTTTGTTGAATCTATTGATATAGTTTCCATATTTGTTCTTGGAGTCATAATATCTGATGCAAAAGATCCACCAAAATCAAAAACATTATTTATTATTTCGCTTTCTTCGTTATTAATAACCCCTTGCTCTTCACCAACATCAACTATAGTTTTTAAATCTTCTTCTGTTACTTTATCACTATTTACTGAATCGCCTGACATTTTTTTTGTAAGATACTTAGTAAATAGACCCAATAAAAACACTAATGGTTTTAAAATTAATGAAATTATATAAATTGGTTTTGCAAATCTAAGTCCCATTTTTTCACTATTAATTTGGGCTGCAAGTTTTGGAGTAATTTCTCCAAAAATTAAAACTGTAATTGTAACTACAACTGTAGAAATAGCAGCTCCTGCTCCTCCAAAAATATCAGTAAAAAAAAGTGTTGCAATAGTTGTTGTTAGAATATTTACAATATTATTTCCAACAAGTATTGTTGTAATAGTGTTTTGGCTATCATCAACGAGTTTTCTAAGTAATTTTGCATTTTTAATTTTCTTTTCTTCAAGCTGCCTTAATTTAAATTTATTTATTGAAGTAATAGCAGTTTCTGATGATGAAAAAAATCCAGAAAATAAAATGCCAAAAATCATTACAATTAACTCAATTATATTTTTTGTCGTCAAAACTTCCTCCTTGAATACATTATATGAGAAATTTATAAAAAAATAAAGTGATAAATTAAAGTAATTATGATATAATATGCTCGAAAAAAGGAGGAATTATGGAAAAAAATTCGAACGAATCACTTGCCGAAAAACTTTTTAAATTAAAAGAAAATAAAACCAGTGTAAAAACTGAGATTATGGCAGGAATCACAACATTTATGACTATGTCTTATATTCTAGCAGTAAACCCTCAAATTTTGGGTGATGCCGGAATGGATAAGGGAGCTGTATTTACTGCAACAATCATAGCATCAATTATTGCAATTTTAATTATGGGTTTATATGCAAATCTTCCATTTGCTCTTTCATCTGGAATGGGACTAAATGCATTTTTCACATATACAGTTGTAATGACTATGGGAAAAAGTTGGGAATTTGCTCTTGCAGCTGTATTTATAGAAGGAATTGTTTTTATTATTTTATCAATATTTAATGTTCGTGAAGCAATTTTTAATGCTATACCAAGAAGTTTAAAAACAGCAGTATCTGTAGGAATTGGATTATTTATTGCTCTAATAGGTTTATTAAATTCTACAGTAATTGTAAAAAATGATGTAGGACTTGGACTTGGTAATTTAGTTAGCAAAGAAAGTTTTATATTTTTTATAGGACTTTTGATTATGGCAGTTTTAACTGCAAGAAAAACAAAGGGAGCTTTATTAATTGGAATTGTAATTTCTACAATAATCGCCCTATTTACAGGAGTAAGCAAACTTCCAGAAGGTGGAATAATTCAATTACCACCATCAATTAGCCCAATTGCATTAAAATTAGATTTTTCATCAATGCTTTCATTTGAAATGTTTTCTGTTGTATTTGCATTTTTATTTGTAGACTTATTTGATACTGTAGGAACACTTACAGGAGTTGCAACAAAAGCAAAAATGTTAGATGAAAATGGAGAATTGCCAAACGCTGGTCGTGCACTTTTTGCAGATAGTATTGGTACAACTCTTGGAGCACTTTTGGGAACATCAACAGTAACTACATTTGTAGAAAGTGCAACTGGGGTTGCAGAAGGCGGAAGAACAGGATTAACTGCTTTATCAGCAGGATTTTGCTTTTTCTTATCAATATTTTTCTATCCACTTATTACAATAATTCCACCACAAGCAACAGCAGCAGCTCTTGTAATGGTAGGATTATTTATGATAGATTCAATTGTTGATATAAACTTTGGAGATTTTACAGAATCATTCCCTGCATTTATGACAATAATCATGATGCCATTTGCTTATTCAATAGCAGAAGGAATTGCCTTTGGAATGATTTCATACGCAAGCGTAAAATTATTAACAGGAAAAGGAAAAGAAGTTTCACCACTTGTTTATGTACTTGCCTTAGTATTTTTACTAAGATATATATTCCCACTATTTGGATAAAATAGGCACAAAAAATCCCATCATCAATGAACTGACCCCAAAAAGTTGTACCTAACCAACTTAAGGAGGTCAGTTTTTTAAT
>OLJD01000371.1_pt1 | contig 10731 bp, 12 predicted proteins | sample 1601441 | NCBI WGS metagenome assembly OLJD01 (sample SAMN04436853, study PRJEB24849) | human gut metagenome | biome: human gut; feature: NICU; material: stool | host: Homo sapiens | place: USA: Saint Louis, MO | collected 2011-10-01 | reverse complement strand
ACATGATAACTCTGTTATGTACAATGAGTTTGCTCCGATATATTTATATAGATATAAGTTGTCATTAAAATAATCAAGTTGATGATTAATCTATAGATTTAATAATAAATAAAAAACCTGTTAAAGTAATCAACTGACTCTAACAGGTTTTATTATGTTTATTTTGGTAATTTGATGATAAAGGTTGTTCCTTCGCCTACTTGACTTTCAACTTCAATTATACCGCCATGTTCTTCTATAATCATTTTACAGATAAATAATCCTAATCCAGTACCTTGTTTACCTCTTTTTCTTGATGCATCTACTTTATAGAAACGATCGAAGACTTGTTGTAAATGTTCAGGTGCGATGCCAGTACCCGTATCTGTTATTCTTAAAATATTATAGCTATTATCTTCGTCTGTAGTTACTGAAATTGTATCTCCAGGTTGTGTATATCTTGATGCGTTATCAATTAAATTGGTTAAGACTTGATCCATTCTGTCCATATCATAGTTCCATAACTGTTGATTGTTCACTTCAAATTGCATGTTAAGTTCTAAATCAGTGGCTTGTTGGCGATATTTTATTCTCATTTTGTTAAGTAAATCAGAAATTGGTTGTGTCTCTTTCTCTACAGATAATCCTTCAGCATCCATACGCGCTACATTTAATAATTCATTTACTAAGCGGTTTAGACGTTTAGATTCATCTAAGACAATAGCGAGTGATTCATGTATTTCATCTGGTTCTGTGACAACTCCATCTACAATAGATTCTGTATAGCCTTGTAGTAATGCAATTGGTGTTCGTAACTCATGAGACACATTTGCGATGAAATCTTTTTTCATTTGATCAAGATTATGTTCATTTGTCATGTCACGTATTATAGCAACGATGCCACTTCTGCCATCATTTTGGATACGTTCAATATAACTCATGATAATCACATAATAACGTGTGTTTGCTTCAATTTCTTGGAATTGCGTTTCTTTAGTATTAAAGGTTTGTTCAATTTGATTTTCTATTAATTCAACCGCGTTATCATCTAATGTATAGAAGACTTGGTCTGCCATTTTGTTTGATAAAATAATATCCTTTTGTTCATTAATACCTATAACACCTTCGACCATTGAGTTAATCAAGCTATCACGTATATTTTTAGATGTAGATAATGCTTCTACGTGTTCTTGAATTTCAAAACTCATATTATTAAACGCTCGTGACAGTTCTCCAATTTCATCTTTTGTTGATACTGATGTGATATGTGAATAATCACCTTGTGATACCTTTTGAGCTTGATTTCTTAACTCTCTTAACGGTTTCGTAATTCTAGATGATAGGAAAAATGCAAAAATAGTACTCACTGCTAAAAATATAATTGCGGTAATTAAGATGATAATTGTAATCGCATTGTTAGTATCTTCAATTGATTTTAAATCTTTAAAAATAAAGACACCACTATATTCTGAGTGACTTCCTGGCTCAGCTTTCATTGGATAACCCACTAATATATAGGGATGTGAATTACCTTGTTCTTTAATCGTGACATTACGTGTCATTGACTCACCATGTTTGAAAACACGGTTAAAATCTTTATTATCTTTGATTTCTTTTAACATTGCTTTTTTATCCGGTGAAATTGTTTGTTGATAAGCGGTAGATGAATTTTTCATAATAATTAATCCACCTGGATTATCTATCAATGTTTGGCTATTTTTAATGGCTATATTTTGATTTTTAGAGCTTTCTACCAATGAACTAATACGTTTGGCGTCTTCTTTAATGGAATCTTCAGCTTCTTGTGTATAATAATATTGAATAAAAGTAATTAACGCAGCACTTAATAAAATTAAAACTGTCGTTACTATAAAAATTATAGTTAACCACAGTTTTATTACTACACTATTTAGCCGGTTCATCGTTTGTATTAACCTCGAATTTATAGCCGACGCCCCAAACCGTTTGTATCATATGAGCTGCATCACTCGATACTTTGTTGAGCTTCTCTCTTAATCTTTTCACGTGCGTATCTACCGTACGTAAATCGCCATAAAATTCATAATGCCAAACTTCTTTTAATAATTGTTCACGATCAAATACTTTATTAGGTGTTTTAGCTAAATAAATTAATAGTTCATATTCTTTTGGTGTTAAATTAACCTGCTCATTATCAGCTAGTACTCTATGTGCATCATTATCGATGACTAAGTGATTGAACTCAATCACATCTCTTGCATGAGGTTCACTTTGTTCAGGTGTTGTTGATTGCGTTCTTCTTAATAATGCTTTGACTCTTAAGACAACTTCTCTTGGGGAGAATGGTTTTACAATATAGTCATCGGCACCTGATTCAAACCCTTCGACACGATTCGTCTCTTCACCTTTTGCAGTGAGCATGATAATAGGTGTATCTTTATGCTCTCTTAATTGAGTGGCTACTTCGATACCGTCCATCTCTGGCAACATTAAGTCTAAAAGAATGCACGCATAGTCATTTTCCATAGCAAGTTGATATGCCTCTTTACCATCACTTGCTTCATGTGTTTCAAAAGATTCTCTTTCTAGGTATAGCTTAAGTAATCTTCTGATTCTGTCTTCGTCATCAACGATAAGTATTTCATTCGTCATAATACTAAATTACCTCCTACACATGCTGTTCATTTCAATAGTTATTATAGCATATGAAATAGTCATTAAGTTAGTGTTAAAGAAATCTTTGTGAAAAAAATCTCAAAGATTTAAATATCATTGGTATAGTTTAATCATTCCCATTTTCAGCTAAATGGCGGATTGTTTTAACTTCATGAGGTGTGAGTACTCGACCTTCACCTGCGTTTAAACCTTTTATGTCAAGCGGGCCAAATTGGATACGCGTTAATTTGCTTACTTGGTGTCCAAAATGTTCGAACATACGACGCACTTGTCTGTTTCTACCTTCACTAATCGTGATTTCAACAAGAGTAGTATTTTTATCTTTGTCTTGGTTTTTCACTTTAACTTGAGCAGGTTGTGTGAAACCATCTTCAAGTTCGATACCCTTTTCTAAAGCTTTCACTTCTTCTCTCATTAGATACCCTTTAAGCTTAGCGACATATTTCTTTTTAATATGATATCGAGGGTGTGTCATTAAATTCGTGAACTCTCCATCGTTCGTTAACAATAATAATCCCGATGTATCATAATCTAATCGACCTACTGGATATATACGTGTTTCTATATCTTTGAAGTAATCAGTCACGACTTTACGGCCACGATCATCCGATACACTTGTAATTACTTGTGCAGGTTTATTAAATAAAATATAAATTTTATCTTCTTGCTCTAATTTGATACCTTCAACTTCAACAGTATCTGAATTTGAAACTTTTGTACCCAGTTCAGTGACGACTTGTCCATTAACTTTTACTTTGCCATCAGTAATTAAAGTTTCAGCTTTACGACGTGATGTATAACCACTGCTTGCAATTCTTTTTTGTAATCTTTCTAATTCTTTACTCATTTGTATCTCCCTTTTGATTTACCAAGTTACTAAAGAACGCGTCCATTTCTTCTTCATCTTCTTGAGTGGTTGGTAAATCTTCTAATTTTTCTATACCAAATACATTTAAAAATAGGTCTGTCGTGATTAATTGTTGACTCCGTGAATTCTGGACTTCTTTTGCTTCTACTAAACCTCTTGCAATGAGTGTTTTAACTGCACCATCAGAATTAATACCCCTAATAAGTTCGATATCACTTCGAGTTAATGGTTGATTATACGCAATAATCGATAATGTTTCCATTGCGGCTTGTGATAATTTCATTTTAGATTTTTGTTCAATTAAGGCTTCGATGTATTGTGCAGCGTCTTTTTTAGTTGTCATAACACATGTTGTTCCAAATTGTTGAATCATGAGACCGTTCGATTCGTACGTGTCGATTAGGTCAGTTAATTCAGCTTCATTGACCTCTAGAATTTCAAGCAATTGTTTGACTTCAAGGCCTTCATCTCCTGATGTGTATAGCAGTGCTTCTAATATACCGTGCTTATTCAACGCCGTAATTCACTCCTCTTAATATATTAATGTCATCAAAGTTTTGATGTTGTTCAATATTAATAATCCCTGACTTTGACATTTCTAATATGGCTAAAAAGTGTGTTACCACTTGTTCTATAGGTTCTGTAAATGTAAACAGACTAAAGAAATTGAAGGATGACTTTGTTTTTAATCTGTCCGTGACTTGTGCCGTTGCTTGTTGAATGGTAAATGTTTCTTTCTTAATTTCTACGGAATGAGGTTTGTTGATTTCTACTCGGTTTCTAACACGTTGATAAGCAACAATTAATTCGGTTAAATCAATGGTATTCGATGGGTCCCAAGATTCATCAGTCTCCATATGTGATAAATCAGTTGGATGCTTAGTATAATAGTGATCACGTTCAGCTTTCATTTCATTTAAGATTTCTGTGTACTCTTTGTAATTTTGATATTCTATTAATCTACCAACTAAATCTTCACGTGGATCTTCTTCTAGGTCGAGATTATCTTCTGATTGTGGTAACAATAGTTTACTTTTAATCATCAGCAATTCTGAAGCCATGACTAAGTATTCACTTGCAACGTTGATTTCTAATTGGTTCATTGCATGAACATATTGCATATACTGTTCAGTTAATGACTTCATAGGAATATCATAAATGTCTATTTCAAATTTTTGAATTAAATGTAATAACAAATCGAGTGGACCGTTAAATGCATCCAGTTTTACTTCATACATAGTATCTACCTCATGTTGCAACTTATGTGCATATTTCACTAAAATATTATAGCATGAATTTATATAACTTTTAAAATTAAGGTGAAATTCAGATGGAACAAGCATTAATTCAATTTTATTATCACTTTCATACAAGTCAGCACTATTTTTTATGTCATGACATACTTGAAGAGGCTTGGAAAGAAAATAACCATTTTAGCAAACAAGATGCTGTCGTGAGTTTGATTTTATGTGCTACGGCTTGCTATCACTTTCGACGATGTAATTTAAAAGGTGCTGCTAAGTCTTTTGACAAAGCAAAACAAGTCATTAAAAACGCTAATAAAGAAGATCAAATGCAATTACATTTGAATATTCAACGGTATATCACGTTACTTGACCAACAAATGACACGCGTAGCACAACGACAACCATTTGAACCTATTCAATTGCCTATTAATGTTGACATGTTGAATCGAATTCAATTACATTATTCAGATTATCATTTTGTTTCATCACCTATTTTAAATGATGAGATTGTTCATCACCATTTATTAAGAGATCGAAGTGATGTTATTTTAGCACGACAACTCGCATTAAAGGATAAACAGTATCAAAGACTTCAAATAGATAATAATAAAAACCAATGATACGCTTCTATATCTTAGGTATCATTGGTTTTAACGTTTATTAAGCTCTAGGATGGTATTGATTATACATTTTTCTAATTTGTGATTTTGAAACGTGTGTATATAATTGTGTAGTTGAAATATCAGAGTGTCCTAACATTTCTTGTACTGCACGTAAATCGGCACCATTTTCAAGTAAATGTGTTGCAAATGAGTGTCTTAATGTATGTGGCGTGAGTGTTTTATTAATATTAGCTTTTAGACCATTTTGTTTAATCATCTTCCATATACCTTGTCTAGATAAAGGTTTACCATGCATATTTAAAAATAAGACGTTGGTCACAGTTTGCTTAAGTAATTGTGGCCTTACGGTTTCGATATAGGTAGTTAAATAGTCTATAACCGTATCTCCTAATGGCACAATACGTTCTTTGTCTCCTTTACCAAATACGCGAACAAATCCCATCATCAAATTGACGTCTTCAACTTCAATTTGTATCACTTCAGATACACGCATACCTGTAGCATATAATAACTCAAGCATTGTGCGGTCTCGATATCCATTGTTTTTATTTAAATCTGGTGCATTGAGTAATTCAATGACTTCATCTACTTCTAAAACATCAGGGAGTTTCTTTTCATATTTTGGTGTTTCTATTAATACTGTTGGATCTTTAGCTGCATATTTTTCGCGTAACGCAAATTGATGAAAGCTACGTATTGTTGAAATAAATCTAGCGATAGATTTAGATGATTGACCTTGATCGATTAAATAACCTAAACATTCTTGAATTGTTTGACGATCTACAAAATCGATATTTGAAATCTTTTGTAATGTTAAGTATTCTTTATATTTATTCAAATCTCGACGATAAGCACCAATTGTATTGACACTTAATCCTTTCTCAATTTGAATAAATTTTAAATATTCTTCTATAATTGTTTCCATCATAAAGCACCTCTTTTGAAGCGGTGGCTTCTTAATATCATATATGTGTGGAGAATCTAAAATACTCAAACATTTGTACATTTATTCAGATAAAGTAATTTTATTTATTCTCTTCACTTTTTTTAGCTTGGCAATTTGAACATACACCATGGAATGTTAATCGGTGGTCTAAAATTTTAAAATTAAATTCTTTTTCAACACGATTTTCAACTTCTGGTAATAAGTCTTCTTCGATTTCTTCGACTTTACCGCATTCCATACATACTAAATGGTGATGGAAATGTTTAGCTCCTTCTTTTCTTAAGTCAAAACGAGCAACACCATCACCAAAATTAATTTTATCTAATACTTTTAATTCTGCTAATAATTCTAAGGTACGATAAACGGTAGCTAATCCGATCTCTGGTGATTTGTCTTTAACTTTTAAATATACATCTTCTGCACTTAAATGGTCCTTTTCATTTTCAATTAAAACGCTCACTGTTGCTTCACGTTGAGGTGTTAATTTATATGAAGATTGTTGTAATTGTTGCTTCACGCGATTTAAACGGTCTTCCACGGAAGCTTCACCCCTCTACTAAAATTTATAATCATTTTAATCTATACTGATAAAATTCTCATTTATAAAGTACCAATATTATCAATAAAACGCAAGTAAGACTGCTTATTATTTAGAATTATTATAATGTATCAGTAAATATTGTAGTGCGATGATTGTTTTTGCATCGGTGATTTCATTAGTTGCTAATCGTTGGCTTATCTCTGTTAAAGGTATTTTATGTAATTCGACAAATTCATCATCGTCTAAATGCATCTTGCCAGGTGATAATTTGTTAGTAAAGTAGATAGATAATTTTTCATTTGAAAAGCCAGGAGAACCATACATATCCGTTATATGCACAAGATGTTCAGCAACATACCCTGTCTCTTCAGACAATTCTCTTTTAGCTGCACTTTCAAGTTGCTCTCCTTGTTCTAATTTACCAGCTGGAATTTCTAATAAAGGTTGCTCAATTGGCTTGCGATATTGTTTAACTAATAAAACTTCATTCTCAGGGGTCACCGCACATACTGCTACGGCACCATTATGATAAATAAGTTCACGTTTGGCTCTTTTGCCATTCGGTAATTCCACTTCATGAAGTTCCAGGTCTATGATTTTCCCATTATAAATAACTGTTCTATCAATGGTCGTTTCTGTAAAGTCCATTATTTATTCACTCCTCTTTCATTTAGATGGATATATTGATAAGATAAATGCGTTAATTAAAGTGTATCGAAAGGAGCTAGGACATGCAAAAAAATATTTTAAAGAGTGGCATAGAAATTTCTGAATTAGGTTTAGGTTGCATGAGTTTAGGAACAAATTTTAAAACTGCTCAATCTATTATTGATTGTGCTATCGAGCATGGTATTACTTATTTTGATACGGCTGATATGTATGACCGTGGAATGAATGAAGAACTTGTAGGGAAAGCACTTAAAAAATACCATAATCGTGGTGATATCATCGTTGGTACAAAAGTAGGTAACCGTCTATTAGATAATGGTCAGACAACTTGGGATCCTTCTAAGAAACATATTAAAGAAGGCGTGAAACAATCGCTGAAGCGTCTAAAAATGGAACATATTGATTTATATCAATTGCATGGTGGGACTATCGATGATCCTTTAGATGAAACGATTAGTGCCTTTGATGAATTGAAGCAAGAAGGTATCATACGTTCATACGGTATTTCATCCATTCGTCCAAATGTTATTGACTATTACTTGAAGCATAGTCAAATTGATACAATTATGTCGCAATTTAATCTGATAGATAATCGCCCAGAACGCTTATTAGAACAAATCCATGCAAAGCAAGTTAAGTTACTCGCTCGTGGCCCCGTATTTAAAGGATTATTAACTGCTAATAGTATTGATGTATTAGATAGTAAATTTCAAGAAGGTATATTTGATTATACGCATCATGATTTAGGTGAAACAATTGCTTCTATTAAAGAAATTGATAATAATTTAAGTGCGTTATCATTTAACTATTTAGTGTCACATGATGCATTAGGATCTATTATTGTTGGCGCAAGTTCAGTGAAGCAACTTGAAGAAAATGTGCATAATTATTTAATTAAACTTAGTTTAGACAAAGTTAAAGCAGCGCGTCATCGTGTAAAAAATATAGAATATACGCAGCATTTAACTTAGGAAAACAGCTTGGACATCAAAAATAAAATATTAGCGCAAAGAGAGCGGAACAGAATTTATTATAAATTCGTAGTCCTGCCCTGATAAGGTTGACTAGGATTGAAAATATGTTTAAATCAAGCTTTTTTCAATCCTAGTCAACTATTGCCAATATTAGTTCATAAGTTAAGACATCATGATGTCCCAGACTTTTTGCGCTTCTTTTATATTCAACAATTTGTATTTTATTGGTTCGTCTTCATAGGGCGCTGTCTCATCCTCCCCACCCCAACTTGCTTTGCTTGGTGAAATGCTTTCGCATTTCTCTTTGTTGGGGCCCCACCCCAACTTGCTTTGCTTGGTGAAATGCTTTTGCATTTCTCTTTGTTGGGGCCCCGGCACTGTTTTCTCATGAGTTTTGTTATAAATATTATGTATTTACATGTCATTTTACGGTGAAGTGCTTTTAAAAAAGTATGGCGCTTTTGTATCATTTAATATTCGTTAATAATCGCAATGAATGAGGTGCCTTATGAATAAGAATAATGACATGAAGCAACATATGTTATCAATAGAAATTTCAGTTTTAACATCTTTAATGTTTAGCCTACAAATTATTTCATTACATTTTATTTTTAAATAATGGTGCAAAAATACGTTCAAATGTTCTTGGAGCAAGTTGATATATTTTGAGCATTTGATGCATCCATGTCGGTTGATTTATTTCTTGCTCTTTTCTAATTATGCCTTTAATAACTCGGTGTGCTAACTGTTCAGGTTCAATCATTAGACGACTATACTTTGTTGCATATGTCATCGTGGGGTCTGCTTTTTTATGAAATGGCGTTCGAATCGGACCAGCATTAACAACCATAATATGTAATTCAGGTGATTCTATTCTTAATGCGTTTAACGAAGCGTTTAAAGCTGCTTTAGATGCACTGTAATGTGCGGCATGTGCTTGAGTAACAAAAGCAGCTTGGCTTGAAATAGCTACGATTGATGCCCCATTAACTAAATAAGGTGCTAAACCATAAAAGAGCAAATGAAATCCAAGTAAATTAACTGCATAAGTTTCTATCATTTCCTTATTTGAATGAGCGGCTATAGATTTAAAGTAACCTAAACCTGAGCTATAAATAATGCCATCAATAGTTTCTGACCATTGTGAAGTAAGTGCTATAATGTCATTTTGTTGTTCTAAATCACAACATATTGTTTGAATTTGTCCTTTGTATTTATTTAACGACAATGATTGATACTTCTCTATGTCTCTTATGATTAAGGTCACTTTTGCGCCATGACTTAGCAATGCTTTTACAATTTCTAAGCCTAAGCCACTTGTTCCTCCAGTTACAACATAATGTTTACCTATCATTTTGTTCTCCTTTTAGTATCAATTTCGACCATATTTTATAGTTATGTTACTATGTATCTATCAAAAGGGGAAGGAATTGATATAATAATGAAACTTGTTTTTTATGGTGCAGGTAATATGGCTCAAGCTATTTTCACAGGTATTATTAATGCAAATAAGTTAGAATCAAATGACATTTATCTTACGAATAAATCTAATGAAGAGCGCCTTAAAACATTTTCAACTCGCTTAGGTGTTGAATATAGTTATGATGATGCAGCTTTATTAAAAGGTGCAGATTATGTTTTTTTAGGAACAAAACCACATGATTTTGAAACTGTTGCCAAACGCATTCGTCCATATATACAAGATAATAATCGCTTTATATCAATCATGGCAGGACTGCCTATTGATTATATTAAACAGCAACTTGAAGTTAATCAGCCAGTAGCGCGTATCATGCCTAATACAAATGCCCAAGTGGGTCATTCAGTCACAGGTATTAGCTTTTCAAATAATTTTGGACCAACTGCTAAGCAAGAAGTGATTGATTTGGTAAACGCCTTTGGTTCTGTAATAGAAGTTGACGAAAGTCATTTACATCAAGTGACAGCAATTACTGGAAGTGGTCCAGCTTTCCTTTACCATGTATTTGAACAATATGTCAAAGCCGGGACAAATCTTGGTTTAGAGAAGCGTCAAGTAGAAGAATCAATCCGTAATCTTATAATTGGTACGAGTAAGATGATTGAACGTTCAGATTTAAGTATGGAACAGCTTAGGAAAAATATTACATCCAAGGGTGGTACTACGCAAGCAGGGTTAGATGCGCTTGCAGAGCATAATATATCGGGTATATTTGAAGACTGTTTAAATGCGGCTGTTAAAAGAAGTAT
>OLJD01000368.1_pt1 | contig 10756 bp, 9 predicted proteins | sample 1601441 | NCBI WGS metagenome assembly OLJD01 (sample SAMN04436853, study PRJEB24849) | human gut metagenome | biome: human gut; feature: NICU; material: stool | host: Homo sapiens | place: USA: Saint Louis, MO | collected 2011-10-01 | reverse complement strand
TAATGATTTCGATAGAATAATAAAGGCTTGTATCTAAGGAGGATATATGTTAGAAAATTTAGAACATATGAGAGAAAACTTCAAGGAATTAGAAAAAAAACTAGCTGATCCAGAAGTTTTATCTGATACTGATAAGTTTAAAAAAGTTTCAAGAGAATACAATCAATTAAAGCCGATTGTAGAAAAATATAATCAAATTACTTCTGCTGAAGACATGATCAAAGAGAATACTGAACTTCTAAAAGAAGCAGAAGATAGTGAAATGATAGATCTTTTGAAAACAGAAATAGATGAAAATAAAAAAAATCTTGAAAAATATAATGAAGATTTAAAAGTTCTTCTAATTCCAAAAGATCCTAATGACCATAAAGATGTAATTGTAGAGATTAGAGCAGGAGCTGGTGGAGAAGAAGCTGGTCTTTTTGCTGGAAATCTTTACAGAATGTATCATATGTATGCGGATAAGCAAAAATATAAAACTGAAGATATAGATGTATCAAGCCAAGGAATTGGTGGAATGAAAGAAGCTACTTTTATTGTTAGAGGTGAAGGAGCTTATTCAAAATTAAAATATGAATCTGGAGTTCACAGAGTTCAAAGAGTCCCTGAAACTGAATCTGGTGGAAGAATCCATACTTCAACAGCAACAGTTGCAGTTTTGCCTGAAGCTGATGAAGTTGATATAAAAATAGATCCAAATGATATAAGAACAGATGTTTATAGATCAAGTGGAAACGGTGGACAAAGTGTAAATACAACAGATTCTGCTGTAAGATTAACACATATTCCAACAGGTCTTGTAGTAACTTGTCAAGATGAAAAATCTCAAATTAAAAATAAAGATAAGGCAATGAGAGTATTAAGGGCAAGATTATACGAAATTGAAGAACAAAAAAGACAAAAAGAAATATCAGATAACAGAAAATCTCAAGTAGGAACTGGAGATAGGTCTGAAAGAATTAGAACCTACAATTATCCACAAGGAAGAATTACAGATCATAGAATAAATAAAACAATTTATCAATTAGATGATTTCTTAGATGGTAATATTGAAGAGATGATAGAATCTTTAATAACTGAAGATCAAACTAGAAAATTAAAAACAATGGGAGAAGATTAATTGTTTAATTTTCTTGCAAAAAGATTTGTAAAAAACTACGAATCTATAGAAAATGAAAATGTTAGATTAAAATTAATTTCTCTTTCAGGATTTGTTGGTATTTTGATCAATGCATTTTTGTTTATTCTAAAAGTAAGTATAGGACTCATCGCTTCATCTTCGGCTATTTTGGGTGATGCTTTTAATAATATGAGTGATGCTCTTACAAGTTTAATAACCTTGATTGGAGCAAAAGCAAGTAGCAAGCCAGCAGATACTAAACATCCATATGGTCATGGAAGAAGTGAATATATAGCAAGTTTTTTAGTTTCTATTCTTATTATGATTGTTGGATTTTTGTTATTTACAAGTTCAGTTGAAAGTTTTTATAAAGGAAATTTACCAAAATTATCAAATTTAAGTATTATAATTTTGATTTTTTCTCTAGTTTTTAAAATTTATATATATTTTTTGAATAAAAATCTAGATAAAAAACTAGATTCAAAACTAAACTTTGCGGTTATGATAGATGCAAGAAATGACATACTTTCAACAATATCAATTATTTTAGCAGTTATTTTGCAAAAGTATATTAAATTCAACTTAGATTCACTTTTAGGAATGATTTTATCTATTATTGTTTTTAAACCAGGAATGGACTTATTTTTAGATACTATAGATAAACTTCTTGGAAGAGGAATAGGAGCTGATCTTCACAAAAAAATTGAAGATATAATTTTGGATGGAGATTTTGTTCATGGTTATCATGATTTAAAAATTCATGAATATGGAAGAGGAATACTTGTAGGAAGTTGCGATGTTGAAGTACCATCAAATATAAGTGTAGGTATAATGCATCAGGCTGTAACAAATATTGAACTTAGACTTAAAGATGAGTTAAATATTTCTATAACCATACACATGGACCCAACTTATTGTTTGATAGAAAATGAAGAAAACAAAAAGATTATTGAAAAATTAAGGAAGTCAGTGAAAAATGGAAACAGAGATATTGAAAATAGATAGAGAAAATTTAGACGAGAATATTCTAAAACATGCAGCAAATATTATAAAAAAAGGAGAGCTTGTAGCTTTTCCAACAGAAACTGTATATGGTTTAGGCGCTGATGGATTAAACCCTGAAGCTTCTAGAAAAATTTTTAAAGCTAAAAACAGACCAGAAGATAATCCTCTAATTCTTCATATAGATGAGGATTATAAATTGGAAGAATTAGTAGAAAAAGTAGATGAGAGAACAAAATTTTTAATTAAAAATCTTTGGCCAGGTCCTCTTACAATAATACTTAAGAAGAGTTCAAAAATTCCTGATATTATCACTGGTGGGGGTCAAACAGTTGCCGTAAGAAGGCCAAAAGATAAGCTCGCTCGAGAATTTATAAAATATTGTGATAGACCAATAGCGGCTCCTTCTGCAAATATTTCAGGTAGACCCTCACCAACAAATGCAAATGATGTATTTTATGATATGGATGGAAGAATTCCATTAATAATTGATGGGGGAAGTTCTGATATAGGGATAGAATCTACAGTTATAGATATGAGTCTAGAAAATCCTTGCATTTTAAGACCTGGCTATTATACTTATGAATATATAAAAAAATTTATTCCTAACGTTTGTTTAGATGATTCATTAGTTGATGATACAAAAGTACCAAGATCACCAGGTCAAAAATACAAACATTATGCACCTAATGCTCAAATGAAGGTTTTTGTTGGTGAAAAAAGTGTAGAAGAAATAGAAAACTTAGCCCTAAAATATAAAAATGATGGAAAAAAAGTAGGGGTTTTAGTATTTGATAAGTATACTGAAAAATTTTCATCTTTTACTACACTTTCTTTAGGAAATGAAGATAATTTAATAGAAATGAGTCATGTACTTTTTGAAGCGTTAAGAGATCTTGATAGAAAAGGTGTTGACATAATCCTTGCACAAGGTGTTGAGGAAATTGGTCTTGGAAAGAGTATAATGAATAGGATGAAAAAGTCAGCATCAGGAAATATTTTTAATTTATAAAGGAGAAATGATGGGTAAAGTAACAGTTTTAGATCATCCAGTGATCAAACACAAGATATCAATTTTAAGAGATAAAAGCACAGGTTCTAATGAATTTAGGTCTATTATTAAGGAAATTACAATTTTATTAGCATATGAAGCTAGTAAAGATTTTACTTTAGAAGAATTTGAATTAGATACTCCAATTTGTAAAACAACAGGTTATAGACTTTCTGGAAAAAAACTAGGAATTATTCCTATCCTAAGAGCAGGTCTTGGAATGGTTGATGGTCTTATTGAAGTTTTCCCAGCAGCTAGAGTTGGTCATATTGGAATGTATAGGGATGAAGAAACAATGAAACCAGTTGAATATTATTTAAAAATTCCTAAAGATTCTAACAAAAGAGATATGTTAGTTATAGATCCAATGCTTGCCACTGGTGGTTCAGCTTGTGATGCTATCCAAAGATTAAAAGAAAAAGGATGCACATCCTTAAAATTATTAAATATAATTGCAGCACCAGAGGGAATAAAAAAAGTTCAAGAAGAACATCCAGATGTAGATATTTATATAGCACAATTAGATAAAGAACTAAATGATGATTGCTATATTGTACCTGGTCTAGGAGATGCTGGAGATAGATTGTTTGGAACTAAATAAGGGGATAATATGAGTAACGAAGAAGTATTAGTAGTCAGAAAAAATGGACCTTTAAATGGTGAGGTCTATATTTCTGGAGCAAAAAATTCTGCTCTTCCAATTCTTGCTGCAAGTTTGTTAGCAACAGAAGAAGTAATTTTAGATGAGGTTCCAAAATTAAAAGATATAGAAGTAATGGTAGAAATTTTAAGAAGTTTAAACGCAAAAGTTGAATACATTACTGAAACAAGTCTTAGAATTGACTCCTCAAATGTTGACAAATTTGAAACTCCATTTGAATTAATGGATAAAATGAGAGCATCTTTTATAGTAATGGGTCCACTTTTATCTAGATTTGGACATGCTGTTACAAAAGCACCAGGTGGATGTAATATTGGAAAAAGACCTATAGATTTACATTTAAAAGGTTTTGAAGCTCTAGGTGCAAATACAACTATGAATCACGAAGAAATATCATCAAAAACAAAAAATGGATTAAAAGGTGATGTTATTTATTTGGATTTTCCATCAGTTGGTGCAACTGAAAATATAATGATGGCAGCAACAATGGCTGAAGGTGAAACTGTAATTGAAAATGCAGCGAAAGAACCAGAAATAGTTGATTTAGCATCATTTTTATCAAAAATGGGAGCGAAAATAACTGGAGCTGGTACATCAAATATTATTATAAAAGGTGTAGAAAGATTAAAAGGTACAAGACATACTATTGTCCCAGACAGAATTGAAGCAGCAACTTATATGTTAGCAGCTGCAATTACTGGTGGAGATATAACAGTAAAAAATGTTTTGGGATCACATATTAGACCTATTATTGCTAAGTTAATTGAAATTGGTGTGGAAATTGAGGAAATTGAGGATGAAGATATAATTAGAGTTAAGGCTTCAAAAAAATTGAAGTCTACTAATATAAAAACTCTACCTTATCCAGGATTTCCTACAGATGTTCAATCACAATTTATGGCATTAATGACAGTTTGTAAAGGTGAATCTTCTGTTGTAGAAACTGTTTTTGAAAATAGATTTATGCATGTTGATGAATTAAAGAAAATGGGTGCTGCAATAATTACTGAAGGTAATAGGGCTGTAATTGTAGGAGTAGATAAACTTCAAGGAGCAGAAGTTAAAGCTACAGATTTAAGAGCAGGTGCTGCTCTTATACTTGCAGGACTTGTAGCTGATGGAGAAACAATAATATCAGATATTTATCATATTGATAGAGGATACAGTGATTTAATTGAAAAGTTTACAAAACTTGGCGCTCTTATTGAAAGAAAACAGGTAAATTAATAATGAAATTTGAAGGCATAATAAAAAGTATAATTTATAGAAATGAAGAAAATGGATACACAGTTTTATCCTTAGAAACTTCCGATTCTCCTATAACATGTACTGGTATTATGCCTTTTTTTAATGAAAATGATCAAATTATTGTTGAAGGCGAATTAATTTATCACGATAAATACGGAGAACAAATTAATGTAGAAAGTGCAAGTTTAAAAAAACCTTCAGGTAAAAAAGCTATAATTTCATATTTATCAAGTGGAAATATAGAATCAATTGGTAAAAAAACTGCTCAGTTAATTTATGAAAATTTTAAGGATGAATCTATTGATGTAGTTTTTAATGATCCTAATAAACTTTTATCAATTCCTGGAATTGGTAAGAAAAAACTTGAAAAAATTAAAGAATCTACTCTTGATGCTAGAGATAGTAGGGAAGCTTTGTTATATCTTCAAGGCTTAAATATTTCTTTTAATTTATCAAATAAAATTTACAAAGCTTATGGAGATAATACAATTTCTATTGTAAAAACAAATCCATACAAATTATCAGAAGATATTTCAGGAATTGGTTTTATAATGGCTGATACCATAGCTATGAATATGCAAATGAAAAGCGATTCTAAATTTAGGATTTCTGCTGCCCTTTCTTATGTTTTAAAAAATGATGCAGAAATGACAGGATCTTGTACTATTAGTCTTGATGATTTAATTGATAAGACTTTTTCATTGATTAAGGTTGAGAAAGATAAAATTAAAGACCAAATTAATGAGGATTTATTAAAATCCAAAATTCAAATTATGAAAATCGGAAATGATGAATTTGTGTATGATAAGGAAATTTTTAAGGCAGAAAAATCTGCAGCAATAAATCTTTCAAGACTTAAAAATGAAAATTATAATTTTGATGTAGAAATAAATGAAGATTTGGATGTTTTTTCTAAAGAGCAGCAAGTTGCAATAAATGAAGCCTTCAATAATATGCTTTTGGTAATTACTGGGGGTCCTGGTACTGGAAAAACTACTATAATAAAAGCTATTTGTAATATTTTAGATGATAATAATTTAAAATATAATCTTGCAGCTCCAACTGGGAGAGCTGCAAAAAGAATGCAAGAATCTACAGAAAATCCATCCTTAACTATACATAGATTAATCGGAATAAAACCAGAAAGTCCAATTCCAGAATACAATGAAGAAAATAAACTAGAATGCGATTATGTTATAGTAGATGAAGTTTCAATGGTTGATATTAAATTGATGGATAAATTATTAAAAGCTTTATCTTCAAATACTGCCCTTATTTTGGTAGGTGATCATAACCAACTTCCAAGTGTGGGTCCCGGTAATGTTTTGAAAGATATTTTGGATACTGATATTAAATCAGTTAGATTAAAAAAAATATTTAGACAAGCTCAAGAAAGTAATATTGTAGTTAATGCCCACAGAATAAATGATGGTTTGTATCCAATTTTAAATCAAAAAAATAAAGATTTTTTCTTTATAGATTCGAGTTCTAATAATTTTCAAAAAGATATCCTAGATTTAATTAAAAATAGACTTCCAAATTACTATAAACTTGATCCTATAAATGATATTCAAATTTTAGCTCCAAGCAAAAAATCTTCTTGGGGTGTCCTTAATTTAAATAATGTTTTACAAGAAAATTTAAATAGAAATCCTAAGTTATTAAAAATTAATAATAGAATTTTTAAATTAAAGGATAAGGTAATGCAGGTTAGAAATAATTATGACCTAGAAAGTATGGATCCAAGTAATTTTGATGATGGGGTTTATAATGGTGATATTGGAAGAATTATTGAACTTGATAAGGAAAGAGAATCATTGAAAGTTGAATTTTATGATGGAAATATTGTTTCTTATAAAAAAGAAGACATTAAGGATTTAGATTTATCTTATGCTATTACCATTCATAAGTCCCAAGGATCTGAATTTGATTGTGTTGTAATTCCGATGATGCCAACTTCTTTTATGCTGTTAAATAGAAATTTATTATATACAGCCATAACTAGGGCAAAAAAATTAGTAATTTTAGTTGGTGAAAAAAGAATTTTAAAACAAATGGTAAGAAATAATAAGGGATCACAAAGGCTTACTAATTTGAGTTTTTGGATTAAAGAATTATCAGAGGCCTTAAAATGATAGGGGATTTTTTATTTTTGGATGATGATTTGTGTTTATTTTGTAAGGAAGAAGAAAAGGAAGAATATTTTTTATGTGAATCTTGTCTAAATAAATTAGATTTTGTTGATAATGAATTTGAAATTTTAGGGCATAGGGCAAGGATTCTTTATTTTTATAATCCTTATATGGCAAGTCTTATTGGAGATTACAAGTTTAATAGAAATACTTCTATTTATAAAGTTTTTGGTCAGATTGTCTTTTCTTATATTAAGGAAAAATCCATGGATAATTTTGACTATATTCTTACAACACCATCATCAAAATCTGTAGTTAATAAAAGAGGATTTGATCATGTTAAGCTAATTTGCGAATTTTTTATAAAAAATACTAATATGGCTTATCTTAAAAATTTTAAAAAAATAAAAAATACAAAAGCCCAACACCAATTATCAAGAGAAGATAGGGCAAAAAATTTGAGAAATTCTTTTGCTTTTAATGGTGATTTGACCGGAAAAAATATTTTGATTTTTGACGATATTATTACAAGTTCAAATACTGTTAAAGAAATTATAAGAACAATTGAAAAGTCAAATCCAAATAAAATTGAAATTTTAGCCCTTGCTTCTAGTCACAGGGTAAAAAAATAAGGTGCAGATAATGCACCTTATTTTTTATGCCTCTTCTTTTTCACTTTCTTTTAAAAATTCGTGAATTTTTACAGCAAGGGCCATCTCTATTCTTTTTTTAAATACCTTACATCCGTAATCGTAAATTTTATTTATATCTCCACCAGCATTATAATTATTTGCTGCGCATCCACCAGAACAATACATTTGTGCCCAACAATCTTTACATTTTTCTTGGCTATATAGGTTATTTTTTTTGAAATTTTTTATTATTTCAGGTTTTTTGATTCCTTCAAATACATTTCCTATTTTAAAATCATCATTTCCAACAAATTGATGGCAAGGGAATAAATCTCCTGTTGGAGTTACTGCCATATATTCTGACCCAGATCCACACCCTGAAATTCTTTTGTAAACACAAGGACCGTTGTTTAAATCTATCATATAATGATAAAAAATGAATTTATCATCCTTATCGATTGCATCAATCATCATATCAGCAAGTTTTTCATATTCTTGATATATTCTATCAAGATGTTCTTCTTTTAGGGCATAATCTTCTTCATTATTTCCTACAACTGGTTCAAGTGATGTTCTTTTAAATCCAAGGTCTAAGTATGTTTTTATATCTTCAGTAAAATCTAGATTATTTGCTGTAAAGGTTCCTCTCATATAGTATTCTTTGTCGCCACGATTTTTTACTAATTTTTGGAATTTTGGAACAATTTTATCAAATGAGCCTTTTCCATCATGAGTTTTCCTAAATTCATCGTGTTTTTCTTTTCTTCCATCAAGAGAAAGAACAACATTTTTCATATTTTCATTTAAATATTCGATTTTTTCATCATCTAAAAGCATACCATTTGTTGTAAGAGTGAAGTTAAAATGTTTGTTAAATTCTTCTTCTTTACTCCTTGCATAATCAACTGTATTTTTTACTAAATCCCAATTTAAAAGTGGTTCTCCACCAAAAAAGTCAATATCTAAATTATAGTGAGATCCAGAATTTTCTAATAGAAAATCAATTGATTTTTTTGCAACATCATCTGTCATTATGGCTTCTGGTCCATGATATCTTCCTTCTTTTGCAAAACAATATTCACAAGAAAGATTGCAAGTATGGCTTACGTTTAAGCACATAGCTTTTAAGTAAGTTTTTCTTTTATCCATATCGATTGTTAAATCTTTAAAATCATCTTCTGAAAATAGGACTTTTTCATCAACCAAATCTTTTACTTCTTCATAAGCTTCATCAAATTGTTCTTGATTTATGTTATGTAAATTTTTAATTTCATTTTCTATGTATGCTTTATCTTTATTTTTATTTAATAAGCTTATAATATCGTAAGAAATTTCATCAACTAGATGAACAGAACCAGAGTAAACATCCAGAACAATATTATAACCCTTTGCTTTATATTGGTGTATCATTTTTTCTCCTTAATTTATAGTAAAATAGTATAGATTTATTCAATAAAAAAAATAAGGGCTTGCCCTTATTTATTTTTTGTGTTAACACATTCTTGGTTAGCAACTCCACAAGATGTTTTGCAAGCTGATTGGCAAGATGTTTGACATTCACCACAGCCACCATCTTTTTTACTTTTGTGAAGATTTCTTGTATTTAAAGTAATAATTCTTTTCATATGTATCTCCTTTGTTTTCTATAAATTAATATTAACAAAAGAGCATATTTTTGTCAATCGATAATGGGGATTTCCATCTTATCAAGTGATAAATCAATTCCTACTTTTTCAAAATACTTAATTTGTTCAATAACTTTTCTATTAATAATTTCTCCAGGAATAAGAAGTGGAATTCCTGGTGGATAAGCATAGATATATGAAGCAGAAATTTTTCCTTCAGCCTTATCTAAATTTACTTTTGAAAAATTTTTATTAAGTGAACTTCTAATAGAACATTTTTTCTCACATTCTACAAAATAAAATGAAAAGTTTGATTTTTTATATGATAATTTTGAATCGATTTTTAATAAAGCAGATTTTAATCTTTCAAAACCTTTTTTAGTATCAAAAATACTAGAAATCAAAATAACATAAGACATACTTGCCATTTCAATTTCAATTTTTTCCTTATATAATAAATTAGCTAATTCATTCCCGTTTATGTTTGTATTTTTACAAGAAATTACAATTTTCGATAGGTCTTTTTTATCGGAATTTATAAATTTAAGGTGTTTTAAATTAGTTTCATAAAGCTTATTTAAATGTATTTTTAAATCATCCCATAGCTTATAAAATTTTTGAAAGTTTTTAATCATATCATCTATTGATTCACATACAAGATAGGATGGGGAAGAAGTTTGAAAAATTGCCATATTTCTTCTCAAATCCCCAGTATCTATTTTTTTATTTTTAATTATTATTCCACTTGCAGGAGTTAGGGCAGATAAATTCTTATGAAAAGATGTTATAGCAAGATCATAGGTAAAATTTTTCTCATATTCTGATAAAATAGTGTGAGATCCATGAGCCATATCTACAAGCAAAAAAGTATCTTTACCTGTAACAATTTTTTTTATCTTTTTTAAATCAACCATAAAACCTTCATAGGAAGGAGAGGTTATAAAAATTAAAGAATAAGAATCTACTTTTATTTTTTCTTTCAAATCATCATAATCTATATCGTAAGCCATATCATTTTCATCGGTTTTTATCTTAATAAAATCGTAATCTAAGTCAAAAATTTCTATGGCATTAAAAACTGATTTATGTGAATTTCTCTGAACTAAAATTTTTTTATTATTTTTTGTTAAAGACCTAATAGAAGATAAGATCCCACAAGTTGAGCCGTTTGTAGAAATAATAAAATCATTAGCCTTATAGATTTTTCTAAGTTCATTTTCCATATCTTTAAAAATGCTTTTTGGATCATTTAGATTATCAAAGTCTCTAATTTCAGTTATATCTC
>OLJD01000367.1_pt1 | contig 10761 bp, 11 predicted proteins | sample 1601441 | NCBI WGS metagenome assembly OLJD01 (sample SAMN04436853, study PRJEB24849) | human gut metagenome | biome: human gut; feature: NICU; material: stool | host: Homo sapiens | place: USA: Saint Louis, MO | collected 2011-10-01 | reverse complement strand
ATACTGATTTTTCTTATGAGAAAAGAATTAAGGACATATTAAAACAAATTAAGGCAATGTTTGAAATGACAATGTATGATTCAGGTCATAGCCTTTCTTTAACTCGTTCTTTTTCACATTTTGATAAACTTTCATACATCAAAGATGAGCTTAATGGCTTTGGCTATTATGAATTTATAAAGAAAATTTTTAAAGATGTAGAAGATGATTTCGATAAATTCAAAGAAAAATTAGAAGATTTGTATAAGAAAATTTTCTCAAAAAATCTATTAGTCAACATAACATCATCAAAAAATGATTATAAAAAGGTAAAAGATATTATTAGAAGAGAATTTTCAGACCTTGATGAAATAAAAAAAGAAAAATCCCAAATTGAATTTAAAAAATCTTATTATAAAGAAGGAATAATTTCTGATGCTAATGTAAATTATGTATCTATGGGAGGAGATTTAGGAGAATTTTCTGATAAAAAATTAAATCTTTTGGCCCTTTCATCATCAATTATTTCAAATCCTTACCTTCACGATTTAATTCGTGCAAAAGGTGGAGCTTATGGAGCAGGACTTATGATTGATAAGTATGGAAATATTGGAACATATTCTTATAGGGATCCCAATATAGAAAAAACTGTAGAAAATTATAAAAAAATCCCTCAAATTTTAGAAAATTTAAAACTTGATCCAAATGATTTGAAAAACCAAAAAATTTCAAAAATGGGCTCATATTTAAAACCTCAATCTATACAAGCTAAAGGCTCTTTAGATTTTATAAGATATTTACAAGGCTTTTCTTATAAAGAACTTGAAGAAAAACTTATAGATATTAAAGATGCAAGCTTAGATGATATAGTAAATTTAAAAGATGATTATAAAAATATTTTGGATAAGGACAATCTTACAGTTTTTGGAAATAGGGAAAAAATTCTAGAAAATAAAAATTATTTCGATAAAACAATAGACCTTGATTCTTAAATATATGAATTTTATTTTTAATATATTTAATCTTTACTAGTCTATATTAAATAAATATTAAAGATGATTTAAGTTTTTAAGCTTTCGGGTATAATTTTATTAAGGAGTGTTTATGACAAATTTTGATAAAGAAAATGAAAAATCTTTGGAAAATAGTCTAAATAAGGCTATTAATGACATGGATTTTTCTGATATTAGTGAAAAATTAAAAAATAGTTTAGATAATTTTATTGATAAAACTATGGCTTTTATAAATTATAGACCAAATAATAAAGCTCTAGTACAAACCAAAAACCCTCAAGTTTGCGTGCAAAATTTACCTGAAAAAACCAAATCTGGACTTTTAAAAACTGCTGGCATTTTTTCATTTATAGTAACTTTTGCAACTAGCATGTCCTTTATTGACGGAGATCCTGATATGTTTTCAAATTTAATCATGGCTATAGTTTTTGGGGTTTTGGGATTTTTTTCTTGGAAAAAGGCAAAGGAAATTGATACAATTTCTAAAGATTACACTAGATTTTTAAGAGAACTTGGTAATAACACTGTAATTCCAATAAGAGATTTGGCATCATCAGTTCAAAAATCTGAAAAAGATACAATAAAAGAGCTTATGTATATGATGGATAAGGGATATTTTAAACAAGCTAGAATTGTAGAAAATGATTCATTATTTTTACTTGATATTCCAACTTTTAAATTATACAAAACTCAAAAATCTCAACTTCCTCACACAAGTTATGAAGAAAATAAAAAAATAGAAAATCAAACTCATGATGAAAATAGCAAAAATAAAGCTGAAAATATATTAAAAACTTCAAGGGAAAACTTAAATTCGATCAATCTTTCAATTTCAAGAATAAAAAACAGAGATTTTCTTGAAAAGGTAATAGAGATTAAAAAAACTATAGAAAATATTGTAAATATAGTAAAAAGATATCCAGAAAAGTCCTATATTTTGGATAAATTTATCGATTATTATTTGCCAACAACTGTAAAATTAATTGATGCCTACACAGAATACGAGATAATGGAATCAAATGATCCAAAAATTAAAAATTCTCTTTCAGAAATAGAATCTTCCATAAAAACAATAAATGATGCCTTTGGAAAAATCCAATTGGAACTTATGGAAGATAGGACAATGGATATAAAGACTGATATAGACACTATGAAACTTTTGTTAAATCAAGAAGGATATTTAGAAAAAGATTGGAGCAAAGATGAGTGATATTAAATTAAGGCTAGACGGAGCCGACGAAGATCCAAAACTAGAAGAAGTTTCTTATGACAAAAAAATTAAAATAGACCAAACTGTCAAATTTTCACCAGCAGAAGAAAAACAAATTGACGATTTTTCCAAAAAAATTGACCTAGAAGATTCAAATATAATTTTACAATATGGAGTTGGAGCCCAAAAAAAGATTTCAAATTTCTCAGAAAAAACCTTAAATACTGTAAAAAATAAAGACCTTGGAGAAATTGGTGGACTTTTGGATAAGGTAGTTACCGAAATAAAATCAATGGACCAAGATGATGGTGGAGTTTTTGGATTTTTCAAAAAGCAAAAATCAAAGCTTGATAATATGAAATTAAAATACCAATCAACAGAAAAAAATATTGATGAAATTGCCAAGGCCTTGGATAATCACCAAATAACCCTATTAAAAGATATTTCCATGCTCGATCAAATGTATGAATTAAACGAAGATTATTACAAAGAACTTTCTATGTATATAGAAGCAGGAAATAGAAAACTTCAAAAAACTTTTACGGAAGATATACCAGAACTTGAAAATAAGGCAAATATTTCAAACCTTCCAATGGATGCCCAAAAGGCAAATGATTTAAAGGCTCAAGCAAATAGGTTTGAGAAAAAATTGCACGATTTAGATTTAACCAGAATGGTTTCAATGCAAATGGCTCCACAAATTAGGATGGTTCAATCATCAAATTCAATTATGGCAGAAAAAATCCAAACAACAATTGTAAATACAATTCCTCTTTGGAAAAACCAAATGGTTTTAGCCCTTGGCATGAGCCACACCGAACAAGCCATAAGAGCCCAAGAAGCCGTAACAAATCTGACAAACGACTTATTAAAATCAAACGCTGACAAATTAAAACAAAACACAATCGATACAGCAAGAGCCACAGAACGAGGTATAATAGACCTTGATACAATCAAACACACAAACGATACTTTGATTGAAGCCATCGATGAAGTAAGAACAATACAAATCGAAGGAAAGAAAAACAGAGAAGATGCCAAAAACGAACTTGGTAGACTTGAAGAAGAATTAAAAAGAAATTTATTAAAAAATAGTTAGGAGAAAAAATGTCAGAAAAAATAGAATTCAAATTTGATACTCAGCTTTTAATAGCAGGAGAAGATTTAGACGAAGACGAAATTTTTGATCATATTACAGAAAACTTTGAAGGAGATAGCCTCCTTGCAGTTGGAGATGAAGATTTAATAAAAATTCATTTTCACACAAATAGACCATGGGAAATACTAGAATATGGCCAATCAATCGGTGATATATTTGATGTAGTAGTAGAAAATATGCAAAGACAAGCAGATGGCTTAAAGGGATAAAAAAAGAAAGAAGACAGGAATTTTTTCTGTCTTTTTTTTAATAAAATAAATTAAATCTAGCTTGCTGAGAGATATTTTTATTTACTTAAAATTATAACCTAGAGATCTCTCGACTCATTTCATTCGCTCGAGATGGGTGAGTATTTGATAACTTTTATTGCTAAAGTTTAGATATTAATAATACCCAGTTAAGATTTTTGCTTGAATTGATTCTATGTATTTAATCACATCTTTTAATAATTTTTTTGAAATTCTATTCTAATTCCAAATTTATAAAACGAAAACTATGAAAAAAACACAAAATTGTATTTCAAAAAAATAAAATCACAATATAAAAATTAATTCTTTAGAAATTAAGATAAATAATGGAAAACCCATCTCGAGCGCAGTCGAGAGATCTCTTTAATTTAATTTATCTTTAAATTCAACTTATCTCCTGAGAACTCTCGACTCTATCCATTCACTCAAGATGGGTGAGTATTTGATAACTTTTATTGCTAAAGTTTAAATATTAAAAACACACAATCCTTAATTTTTTTACTTATCAAACTTTTTAAATAATAAATAAACCAAAATTACACTAATTAGTGAAATTCCTATTACATAAATATAACCAAAATGCCACTTTAGCTCTGGCATGTTTTCAAAATTCATTCCATACCAACCGGTTATTATAGTAATTGGTGTAAATATTGTGGTGACAACTGTCAAAACTTTCATAGTATTATTCATAGAAAGATCCATTTTTGATGTATAAGAATCTTTAACATTTGTAATATATCCACTTAAATAAGAAATATTTGAAGAATATCTTTCAACCCTAAATAAAACTGATTTTAAATGTTTTATATCATCGTCATCAAAAATTTCATTTTCATTTTCCATAAAAACTTCAAGAGTATCTAGAAGTCTTTCATAAGAAGCATACATATTAAGGGCCTTATGCCTATTGTCAGAAATTACTTCTATACTATTTTTAAAATCTTTATTTTTAATTATAGAATCTTCAACTTCGGCAGTTGAATTTTTAATTTGGTTAAAAATTCTTGTGTGATTATTAACTAAAGAAGTAATAAAGTATTTCAAAAGTCTTCCTGGAGATCTTGCAGAAAATTTCTTGGTTAGCATTTTTCTGAAAGCCTCTGTAGTTGACTGATCCCTATCATACAAATCAACAATTATAAGCCTATTATTTTCTATATAAAATCCTATAAGATCAGAAGTTTCAAGATTTCCCATTATATCTAAAAGTTCTAAAATCGCAAAGGTATAATTATCCTCAACTGCCATGTAAGATTTTTTTGCCGTATCTGATAAAAGCAAATCAATTATGGCATCATCTAAATTATAAGTTTTGGCAAAATCGATAAAGCTAGATTTTCCCAAATACATTAAATAAAAATCATCATCTTCTATAACATCATAAAAACTGGATATATCAGTCATTTCAAACCCATTATCCGTATCAAATTTATATATATATTCCATCTTTTCTCCTTTGTTAGGAAATTTTATATATCCATTATAACTATATGAATTATAAAAAATAAGTCAAATATTCAACCATAACAAAAAGACAGAAAATAAATCCTGCCTTTAAAAATCTTTGTTTTCAAAAATTTTAATTGAAGAAAAAATTGAAAGTAAATGAATTATTATTGTTATAGCAAAAATTAATAAGGCTAGAATAGTCTTATCCATACTTAGTCCCTTATTTACATATTCTAAAATCCATTCTTTGTTTGATGAAATAGTTGAGAAAAATGCAAATACTATAAAATATAAGATTACAAAAACAAACCTCGCTTTTTCTGCCCCAAATTTATACATCAAGGGAAGTTCAACCACCCCAACTATGCTTGTTATAAAAAATAGGGATGATAAAATTAATAGCATGGGAATTTCTTTTGTAAGTGGATTTTTGTTAAAGCCTACTACAAATGACAAGGCTATTGCAAAAAGCGCCATAAATAAAATCATCATATACCTTGAAACAACTATTTTCTTCCTAGAAATTCCACTTGAAACTAGGTATTTATTTGTTGAATATTGGTTATCCATTCCAAAAACCATACCCAAAAGTATTACTGGAACTAGAATAAAAAACAAAGGAATCAAGACTAATTGATCTTCTTTGTAAAAATAAAATCCTAAGCCAATTATAATTACAAATTGTAAAATCAAAAATCTTTTTATTGAAACTAAATCTTTATATATCAAGGCTTTCATTGTATTTCTCCTTTATCATATAAACCATAATTTCCTCTACACTTGCATTTTCAACCTCAAGACTTGGTGGAAGTAATTGTTTTTTAACCAAACATTCCTTACCAAATTTATAATCTCTCACAGAAATTATGGCATTTTTATCTAAGCTCTCATATTCATCTTTTGAAAGAGAAACTATCCCGTATTCCTCCTCTAAAACATCTTTACTTTCAACAAAAATTAATTTTCCCCTATGTATAAAAGCAATCTCATCTGCAATTTTTTCCAAATCAGATAAAATATGAGATGAAATCATAATACTTTTATTTTCATCTTGGATAAATTCTAAAAGTATATCCAAAATATCATCCCTAGCCACAGGATCAAGCCCGCTTGTTGCCTCATCCAAAATTAAAAGTTCTGCCTTATGACTTAAGGCCAAAATCAAAGACAATTTCATCTTCATTCCTCTAGAAAAAGTAGAAATTTTCTTTTTTTCTGGAAGATTAAATCTTTTTATAAGCTTATTAAATTTCTCCTTCTCCCAATAATTTCCATAATACAAGGAATGAAATTTTTCTACTTCCTTAATATTCATCTCTTGAGGAAAGAAAAAATCTTCAAATACAAAGGCTATCTTTTTCTTTTCATCTTCTGTCAAATCTTCGATTTTTTTACCAAAAATATAAATTTGACCAGAATCTTTTTTCATATCTCCTAAGATTAATTTTATTGTAGTGGATTTCCCTGCACCATTTTCTCCAATATATCCTACTATAGATCCTCTTTTGATATTTAAATCCAAAGGTCCAAGATAAAAATCATTCAAAGATTTACTAAGATTTTTTATTTTTAATATATCATTCATCTTCTTCCTCCAATATATCTATAAGAGAAATAATTTCTTTTTTTGAAATTCCTGCAAGTTTAGATAATTTAATAACTTCTATAAGATGATCTTCGATTTTTAATGAAAATTTTTCTCTAATTAATTCCGGATTTTGGTCTTTAACAAAATTTCCCTTCCCAGGAACAGAATTAATAAGTCCATCTTTTTCAAGTTCATCATAGGCTCTTTTCGTTGTAGCTACACTAACTCTTAGCTCTTTTGCCAAAAGTCTAATAGAAGGAAGAGCCATGTCTTTTTCTATCTCATCATTTAAAATTGCATCTCTTATTTGGTTTTTTATTTGTAAATATATGGGATCCTTACTCGAGTATTTGATCTTTATATCCATTTATTCCTCCTACTGTTCATAGTGTACATTAACAGTTGTAAAGTATCAAGCTATACTTTTAAAAAAAATAGGATTACCGTCAAATTCTGATTAATCAAAATTTGATGATAATCCTATCAAAAATTTTTAAATTTTATTAGAAAATTTTAATTCGCTCTTCTAATAATTTTCTTTTATTTTATAAAATCATTGTACCATTGATGAATTAATTTGATGTGTCCTCTTTCTTCAGCTTCAACCCTATCTATTAATTCTGGCTCAAATTCTGGAACTATAGTTCTTACTTCTTTGATAAATAAAATTGTATCTTTTTCTATTCCTATTGAAAATCTATAAATATCTATTGGATCATCTCCAACATTTGATGAATCAAAATTAAATATTTGATCTATCATTGATTGGATATAAGCCTTGTACTCATCATCGTATTCTTTATCAATTTCTTGATTTTTGTCTATTTTTTCAGACAAACTTTTGTAAAGTGCCTCGTGGTGAGTTTCTTGATCAGCTAAAAATTCAAAGAATTCTCTATTTTTTTTGTCGTCTGAGAATTTTTTTGCCATTTCTTCATAAAATTTTTGACCATTTTGTTCTAGTTTTACTAATGTTTCTAGTAAATCTTTTGGTTGAAATTGTGATCTCATATAAGCTCCTTATTTTACATTCGTATGATCTTCTAATTTCATTACATTTATTGAAGATCTATATTCTTTTTCTGTCCAATTAATTCTATCAGCTATTAGACATTCTGGATTTAAGTCAACATCTTTTAACATCATTTTTTTGAAAGTTGGGAAACCTACTCTATCTATTAAATGTCCACCGTGCATATATACAGGTTTATTATCAAGTACATAAGCTGAGAAATCCTTCCAATTTTTCATCATTTGGATTACTGCATCTTCGTCCATCCATCTTGCGAACATTTGTCCCATTCTTGGGAATTGCTTTCCAGTTCTTCCACCAATTATTACATTCCACATTTTTCTATCTGGTCTTCTCCAAGCAGAATTTGGACATCTTGTTACACATTCTCCACATCCAACACAGCAACATGGATCTTTGTCTACTTTACCTTGTTCATTTAGTGATAATACCCTTGTTGCTACAGCTTTGCATCTATCAACACAAGCTCCACAACCTATACAACGATCAATATCATAAACTGGCTTTGTAACGCCAATAAATCCAAAATCTGTAAAGTGAGCTTTTACACAGTCATTTGGGCAACCTGTAACTGCAACTTTTATTTGATAAGGTGATTCATATATTATTTTTTCTAATTTGTCTGCTAGTCTTTGTGTATTTTGTGCAGCTTTTATACAATGTCTTCCACCAATACAAGCCATAATATTTCTAGGTCCAATGTATGGATATCCTTCGTCATTGTATACAATTTCTACATCTCTGCTTCCTTCAATTTCTTCTATGTATGGTCTTATGATTTCATTTACTTTTGGAATATCTTCATATTTTATTCCTGTAATATTAAAAGTTTGTCTTGTACCAAAATGAAAATTTCCATCTCCATATTTTTGACAAAGCATTTGTACCATTTCTAACCATTTTGCATCTACCAAAGCTCCAGGAGATCTTAATTGTAGTAAAAATTCTCCAGGAATTTTAGATTGGCGATAACAATTATTTCTAACTTTTGCTACATCTATATCTAATGTCATAATCTCTCCTTAATCTAGTAAGTCTTTTGCAACTGTATAAGGGAAAACTGGGCCATCTAAACAAACATATGTTTCATTTATTCTACAATGTCCACATTTTCCTACTGCACAAGACATTTTTCTTTCAAAACTTGTCCAAATTTTATCTTCTGTTACACCTTCTTTTATTAAGGCAAGAGATGTAAATTTCATCATAATTGGAGGGCCTACCATAACTACTGCATAGTTTCCATCAAATGATTTTAACGGAAGATCAGGAATAAATGCTGTTACCATTCCTTTTTTAAATCCATCAACTTCTTCATTATCTAGGGAATAAACAGTACTTATTTTTTCTTGATTTTTCCAATCTTCTAAACTTTCTTTGAACAAAACTGATTCATGATTTTTAAATCCTAAAATTAAATTTAATGATTCGAATTCATTTGGATTTTCTTTTATGTATTCTATTAAACCTTTTACAGGGCTTACTCCTGTACCACCAGCAATAACAATTACATTTTTTCCTTTCAATTTATCAATTGGCCAACCATTTCCATATGGTCCTCTTAGATAAATTCTATCACCTGGAGTTGATTTGAAAAGCTCAGATGTAACTTCACCAACATTTCTTATAGTCATTTCTACATAGCCTTCTCCCATTCCTGAAACAGAAATTGGAGCCTCACCAATTTTGGCAAGAGATACTTGTAAAAATTGACCAGGTTCTACTTTTTTATCAAATTCTACTTTGAAAGTCCATTCATTTTGAGTGTGTTTTTTTATATCCAAAATTTCATAAGATTTTGGTAAAACATAATTTAAATAATCATCAGTTGATCTTTTTATTTCATTTTTTTGCATTATTTTACCTCACTTCTTATTTTTTCTAATTCTTCACTAACCTTATTAATTGATGCTGGATAAGAAATCAATTGAGGACAGTGAGCAGAACATCTTCCACATCCTACGCACATTGGACCATCACCAAATCTTTTATTGTGGGCATAGATTTTGTGCATAATTTTATATCTATATCTTTCTTTAATTTGATTTCTAAAATGTCCACCACCTGCTACAAGATCAAAATCTTTAGTCATACATGATGCATTAGTTCTTCTTCTTTCACCAACACGTCTATTTAGTGTATATGTTACATCTCTAGTTGTAAAACAAGTACAAGTTGAACATGAAGTTGTACATGATCCACATCCTATACATCTTGAATTATATTCATCCCAAATTTCTGAATTTGCAATTAAATTTGCTTCTTTGTCATCTTTTATTTCTGGAAATGTAACTTTTAATTCATTTTCTTCTGGGAATTTCAAATCAAACTCTTCATTTGAAAATGCTGATAAGTCTAAATCATCTTCTACTTTTATGTTCATAGATCCATCTTCATTGAATCTAAATGCGTATGTATAATTGTCTGTTTTGTTTGCATCACATGATACACAAAAACAATTTCTATCAAGGTCTGATTGACATTCTAATAAAGCGTAATGAATTTTATTTTTACGTCTTTGATAGAACATATCTTCAAAAGGTCCATTTTTGATGAATATATCATCTAAGTGTTTGATTGCATTTATATCACAAGCTCTTGCAAAAACTAAAACTTCTTTTTTGTAAGGTTCTTTTGTTTCTGTATAGTCATCTTCAGTAAAATAGAATAATTTTTCAGTCATTGGAAGTAAAGCTTCCTTAGCTGAATATGTAGATTTTTCTTTATATTCTATTTCGTCAAAACTTTGTACATTTTCGTACATTATTGCATCCATATTACAATATCTTCCACCATTTACAATTCTTTTTGGTGCAAAAATTGTGTATTTGGATTTTAGGATTTCAAATAAATCCTTGGCCTCATCTTTTTTGACAAGATAATCTGTATAAGCCATATATCCTCCTAAAAAAATTTCAGAAACCTGATAACAAGTATCATTTTTCTCCTAAATTTAAAAAATTTTATAGCCGTAGCTATAAAATTATTTTACAAATTACATTTACAAGTTTAATATATCATTAAAATACTAAAAAGAAAAGTGTTTTCATAATACAATTTAATCTATATATTTTTAATT
>OLJD01000362.1_pt1 | contig 10895 bp, 8 predicted proteins | sample 1601441 | NCBI WGS metagenome assembly OLJD01 (sample SAMN04436853, study PRJEB24849) | human gut metagenome | biome: human gut; feature: NICU; material: stool | host: Homo sapiens | place: USA: Saint Louis, MO | collected 2011-10-01 | reverse complement strand
CTCCCCCAAGAGTCCACATCGACGGGGAGGTTTGGCACCTCGATGTCGGCTCGTCTCATCCTGGGGCTGGAGTAGGTCCCAAGGGTTGGGCTGTTCGCCCATTAAAGAGGCACGCGAGCTGGGTTCAGAACGTCGTGAGACAGTTCGGTCCCTATCCAGCGTGGGCGTAAGAAATTTGAGAGGAGCTGTCCTTAGTACGAGAGGACCGGGATGGACGCACCAATGGTGTACGAGTTGTTAGGCCACTAGCATGGCTCGGTAGCTAAGTGCGGAATTGATAAGTACTGAAAGCATCTAAGTACGAAGCAACCCTCAAGATAAGATTTCTAAGAGTAGGTAAAGAAAATACCTTTGATAGGTCCAAGGTGTAAGTGCAGTAATGTATTAAGCTAATGGATACTAAACTTTAAATCTTGACTGGAAATATTTATAGCTATTAAACTAGCCCGTCCGGCTCTAGGAGGACAGCCCGTCCGGCTCATAAAGGACCCGTGCGGAGCACTCTCAGCGAAGCGAGAATAAGTTTTAAATTAGGTTAAAAGTAGTATAATTAATATATGGTGACGATGGCAGAAGGGATACACCTGTTCCCATACCGAACACAGAAGTTAAGCCTTCTAACGCCGATGGTACTCGGAGGGAGACCTCCCGGGAGACTAGGTAGTTGCCAAACTTACTTTTTTGTGAAGATTATTTCTTCACAAAAAAATGTAAGATTTTTTGACAAATTAAATTTAATAATTTATAATTGTACATATTATTCGTGCTTAGGTAGCTCAATGGTGGAGCACCCGGCTGTTAACCGGTAGGTTGTGGGTTCGAGCCCCACCCTGAGCGCCAAATGCCGGGGTGGCGGAACTGGCAGACGCACAGGACTTAAAATCCTGCGGTGGTCAAACACCGTATCGGTTCGATTCCGATTCTCGGCACCAATAACGCGGGATGGAGCAGCTTGGTGGCTCGTCGGGCTCATAACCCGGAGGTCGTAGGTTCAAATCCTACTCCCGCAACCATACTTTTTTTGTATGCTTGTTTATGAAATTTAATAAGGCCCTATGGTCAAGCGGTTAAGACATCGCCCTTTCACGGCGGTATCCCGGGTTCAAATCCCGGTAGGGTCACCATTTTGGAAGTATAGCTCAGTTGGGAGAGCATCTGCCTTACAAGCAGGGGGTCACAGGTTCGAGCCCTGTTACTTCCACCAAAAATTATTATGGCTTAGTAGTTCAGCTGGTTAGAATGCTGCCCTGTCACGGCAGAGGTCGTGGGTTCGAATCCCATCTAAGTCGCCATTGCCTTTAAGGCTATTATAGAGTTGGATTTCAGATGAGATCCAATATGCTGATGTAGCTCAATTGGTAGAGCAATTGATTTGTAATCAATAGGTTGTAGGTTCAAGTCCTATCATCAGCTCCAATTTTATTGTGAAATAAAGTTGAATATAAATATAGTTTATGCTATAATATATAATTGTGAAATACAAATTTTGGGGAAGTTCCAGAGTTGGCCAAATGGGACGGACTGTAAATCCGTTAGCTTAGCTTTCAGTGGTTCGAATCCGCTCTTCCCCACCAATTTGCGGGTGTAGCTCAGTGGTAGAGCCCCAGCCTTCCAAGCTGGTTGCGAGGGTCCGATTCCCTTCACCCGCTCCATAAGCGCCTGTAGCTCAGCTGGATAGAGCAACGGACTTCTAATCCGTGTGTCAGAGGTTCGACTCCTCTCAGGCGCGCCATTTTTGGGATATAGCCAAGTCGGTAAGGCACCAGACTTTGACTCTGGTATGCGTAGGTTCGAGTCCTGCTATCCCAGCCATATTTGATCCATTAGCTCAGTCGGTAGAGCACTTGACTTTTAATCAAGGTGTCCGGAGTTCGAATCTCCGATGGGTCACCATTAATATTTCATGTTATTATTTAGTGGTTATACTGGCAAGCTAAATAGGCAAGAAAGGCATTTTAGCCACTGTATTTCTAAATTGATCCATTAGCTCAGTCGGTAGAGCACTTGACTTTTAATCAAGGTGTCCGGAGTTCGAATCTCCGATGGGTCACCAATATATGGAGAGGTACCGAAGCGGTCATAACGGGGCGGTCTTGAAAACCGTTAGAGTCTTACGGCTCACAAGGGTTCGAATCCCTTCCTCTCCGCCAAAAAAATAAGAGTCAATATCTATTGACTTGATGGAGAAGTACTCAAGTGGCTGAAGAGGCTCCCCTGCTAAGGGAGTAGATCCTTTCAAAAGGGATGCGAGGGTTCAAATCCCTCCTTCTCCGCCATATGCCCAGATAGCTCAGTCGGTAGAGCAGGGGACTGAAAATCCCCGTGTCGGTGGTTCGATTCCGCCTCTGGGCACCAAAAAAATCTCTTCTTAGTTGAAGGATTTAAGTAGGGGTTTAGTTCAGTTGGTAGAACGTCGGTCTCCAAAACCGGATGTCACGGGTTCAAGTCCTGTAACCCCTGCCATTTTAATTTTATATATGGACCTGTAGCTCAGCAGGTTAGAGCGCACGCCTGATAAGCGTGAGGTCGGTAGTTCGAGTCTACTCAGGTCCACCAAAAACAAGCCTAATTATGAATTTATTTCATAAAATTTTTTTATTAAAAATTACAAGGTTTTGTTTGGGCCTCTAGCTCAGTTGGTTAGAGCGCCCGGCTCATAACCGGTAGGTCCAGGGTTCGAGTCCCTGGAGGCCCACCAGATTAAGCACCAATTAAATTGGTGCTTTTCTTTTGCTTAAAATTATTTTATAGCTAATACTTTTAATAAAATAGTAACATGATTATATGTTCGTAAGTTAAGTATTTGTTTTTTTAGAATATGAAATTATTTTAAGTAGAAATAGATTAATTTCTATATTTAAAAAATGATATTTAATATAAATGAACTTTATTATTTTAAATTTTAATTTTGTAGCTTGTAGTTTAGAAAATAATTTTAATTTTATAATAAATTGGTTTTTTTTATTACTTATTATACAATGTTAATAGGTAATTTACCTGTAGGGGGATTTATGAATGTTATTATTGTAGGTGCTGGTAAGGTTGGATCTTATCTTACTAGTCAGCTTTCTGATGAAGGTCACAATATTTTAGTTATAGAAAAAAATAAAGATGTGCTGGAAAGACTTCTTTCTCAAAATGATGTTATGGGCATTTTGGGTGATGGTAGAGATATAGATGTTCTCAATGAGGCTAATGTTAATGAATGCGATGCTTTTATTGCCATGACTTATAATGATGATGTAAATTTAATTTCATCTATGATTGCTAAGAAAATGGGAGCTAGAGCAACTATTGTTAGACTTCGTGATCCTAGATATATTAAGGATGATGAGTTTATGAGAACTACTATGGGGGTCGATAGGCTTGTTAACCCGGAATTTTCTGCTGCCAAGGAAATTCAAAGAACTTTAAAATATACTTATGCTGTTAATGTGGAAAATTTTTTGGATTCTAAGGTTATTTTGATTGAGCTTGAGATTGATGAAAATTCTAAGCTTAAAAATAAATCTTTGATGGAAATAAATTCTGAGGGACTTTTGGGTAATACAATTATTGTTATAGGTGAGAAGGATGACCAGGTTGTTATACCAAATGGTAATCATATTCTAGAAGTTGGCGAAAAAATTTATGTTGCAGGTCCTAGAGAGGATATTGATAAGTTTTATAAGAGACAAGTTGATTCAAGAAGAAATATTAAAGATGTTTTAATAGTTGGTGGAGGATCTATTGCTTTATATCTTTCTAGATTATTATTAAAGAGAAATTTTAAGGTTACAGTTTTGGAAAATAATAAGGAAAGGGCATTGAATTTTTCTGAAAGCCTTCCAGATTGTGATGTTATTAATGCTGATGGATCAGATCCCGAAATTCTTGATGAGATAAGAATTGAAAATTATGATGCAGTTGTTTCTCTTACAGGAATTGATGAGGAGAATATTTTAATTTCTCTTCTTGCTAAAAAAAGAGGTATTGATAAAATAATTGCCAAGGTAAATAGAACTCAGTTGTTGAAAATCACAGGAATTCTTGATGTTGATACTACTGTTACTCCAAAAAAATCAGCATCATTTTTTGTATCTAGACTTTTAAGATCTAAAGAAAATTCCAGGGGAGAATCTATTTCAAATCTGTTTAGATTATCTGACGATAGGGTTGAGGCTATTGATTTTACTGTTATTGAAAATTCAAAAGTTACTGGTAAAAAGCTAAAAGATTTGAATTTGAAAGAAAATACTCTTATCGTAGGAATTTCTAGAGAAAGTTTGGGCGGTAAAATCGAGGTCGCTAATGGTGAAAGTACAATTGAATTAGGTGACAGGGTTATGGTTATAACCAAACAAAAAGATTTTAAAGAAATTGATGATGTATTGGGGTAGCTATGAATTTAAAAATTGTAAAATATTCTCTTGGAAAATTATTATTAGTTCTTGCAGGACTTTTATCTTTTCCCCTTTTAGTTTCTTTAATTTATAGGGAAAGTTTTGCAGATATTAGAAATTTTATAATTCCTATAATAATTTCTTTGGTTTTTGGAATTATTTTAAGTAAAAGAGGGGATAATAGATCTCACTTATATACAAAAGAAGCCATGTTTATTACTGCATCAACTTGGGTTTTATTTTCTATTATTGGAGCAATTCCTTTGTATTTGACTAAGTCAAATTATAATGGATATATCGATGCTTTATTTGAAATGGTTTCTGGTTTTACAACTTCTGGAGCATCAGTTGCTCTTGATGTAGAACTTTTACCACATTCAATAATTTTTTGGAGGTCATTTTCTCATTTTGTTGGAGGAATGGGGATTTTGGTATTTACCCTTGCTATTTTACCAAATTCTAATAAGGAATCATCACTTTTGATGCAAAGTGAAGTTCCAGGACCTACTTTTGGGAAAATAACTCCAAAATTATCAGATACAGCAAGAAATCTATATGGTATGTATATAGTTTTGACAATAATTACAGCTATACTTCTTCTTTTTGGAGGAATGAATTTATTTGAATCTATAATTCATGCTTTTGGAGCTGCAGGTACTGGTGGATTTTCTAATAAAGGAATTTCTATTGGAGCTTATGATTCTAGATATATAGAAATGGTTCTTGCAATTATGATGGCAGTATTTGGTATAAATTTTAATATATATTTTTATGCAGTAACAAAAAGTGTAAGAGAAGCAGTAAAAAGTGAAGAATTAAAATGGTATATAGCAATTATTTTGATTTCATCAGGCTTAATTTTTATAAATATAGTTTCAATTTATCAAAATACAATTTATTCTTTGGTAAATTCACTATTTACAGTTTCTTCAATAATTACAACCACAGGCTATGTTTCAGCTGACTTTGGAACTTGGCCATTATTTGCAAAATCTGTTGTTATTATGCTTATGTTTATTGGAGGTTGTGCAGGTTCAACTGCAGGAGGACTAAAAGTTTCAAGATTTGTAATTTTGGTAAAGGGTGGAATTAACCAAATAAAAGAATCTATGAATCCAAAAAAAATTACTATAAACAGGCTAGATGGTAAAAAAGTTGATTCAGAAACAGAAAGTTCAGTTTCAAAGTACTTGATAATTTATATATTAATTTTTATTATTTTATTTATGATAGTTTCAATTGATATGGATGATTTTGAAACGGCATTTGCGGCAGTTTCTACAACATTTAACAATGTAGGGCCAGGGCTTGGAGCCTTTGGACCAATCACAACCTTTGCAGAAATGTCTAAACTTTCAAAACTTGTTTTAACAATAGCCATGCTTTTGGGAAGACTAGAAATATTTCCTATGCTTTTACTTTTGTATCCTTCTACTTATAGGAATTTGAGAAATAAATAAAAAAATAGTTAAATGACCTAAACCCCAAAATCTATAAAAAAGATTTTGGGGTTTTTTAATGTCAAAAAATAGCTTTATTGTATAAAAATATTAAAATAATGTGGAAATCAAACTGTAAATTACTGGAATGGCAAGAGCTGGAAGAATATTTGCTATTTTGGAATCTACTAATTTCAACTGTGAAAGACCAATTACAATTATGGTAAGTCCGCCAGTTCCTGAAATATTATTTATAACATCTTCTCCCAAATATGGACTCAAAAATCCTGCAAGAAGTACTAAGAGGGCTTGGAAAATCAAAATTGAAAATGAAGAAAATGAAACGCCAATACCCATGCTTTGAGCCATAAAAAATGCTACAACACCATCAATTAAGGCTTTTCCCATCAAAACTTGGTCATCTCCTGTAACTCCTGCTTCAATACAACCAATTATTCCCATAGCTCCAAAACAAAAAAGAATAGATGCGTTAAGAAAACTTTCTGAAAAATTTGAATTTGTATCTTTTATATATTTTTTCTCTATATTTGATGATAATTTATTAAGCTTACTATCTAAACCTAAAAACTCACCTATAATTAAACCAATAACAACAGAAATAATTATTACGAGAATATCACCTTTCATTGAAGATCTAATCCCGATAACAATAATTGCCGCAGCCAAAAAATTCATAATCGAACTTCTCAAACTTTCAGAAAATTTATCACCTATTTTTGACCCTAGAAATCCTAAAATTCCAACCAAAATAAAATTAACCAAAACTGCTAACATATATCCTCCTATAATAACATTAAAATAAATCCATAAATAATAGGAAATAAAATAGAAGGCACTGAATTTACGATTTTTATATCTGCTAGATCAAGCATTGAAAGACCAATAGCCATAATACTTAAACCTCCAACTCCAGAAATATTATCAATAACTTCTTTTGTAAGAATTGGAGAAATATAAGTTGAAATAATTACAATTAATCCTTGGTAAACTATAATTGGAATAGATGCAAAAGCCACACCAATTCCCAAGCTTTGAGCCATAAAAAATACAGTCAATCCATCAATCATTGATTTTAAGAGAAGAATTTCATTGTTAGAATTTATTCCTGCCTCGATAGATCCAATAATCCCCATGCTTCCAACGCATAAAATTAAAGTAGCATTGATAAAAGCTTTTGGGAAATTAGATCTTTTATTTTTTAAAAATACATCATTCAAAAAATAGGCAAATTTATGAAATTTTCCATCCAAATCAAAATGATAACCAATAATGACTCCAAAAACAATAGATATAATAATAACTAAACTTTGCCCCTTACTTGCAGATTTAATACCAGCAACTAAGATTAGTAGAGCAAGAAATTTCATTATGTCATTTTTAAGTCTGTCAGAAAAATATTTCCCAACCTTAGTTCCCAAAAATCCTAAAATTAAAACTGAAATAGCATTTACAAAAACACCAAGCATAAAAACCTTCTTTATATATTATTTTGTTAAATTATATCAAAGCACTTAAACATTTGCAAAAATGCCATAAAAGTGATAAAGAAAATTGACAATAAAACGCCTTTACCTTAATATAAAAAATGAATATATAAGAAAAAAATATATAAAACTTATCATATAATAAAAAAATAAAGGGGAAAATTATGAAAATAGGATTAACAATTGCAGGGAGTGACTCATCTGGTGGAGCAGGAATTCAAGCTGATATAAAAACAATGACCTTAAATGGAGTATATGCACAAAGCGCAATTACTGCTCTAACAGCTCAAAATACTACAGGAGTTTTATCAGTTTTAGAATCAAGCCCAGAATTTTTAAAAGACCAACTTGATATGATATTTGACGATATATATCCAGATTCAATAAAAATAGGCATGGTATCAAATTCAAAATTAATTTCAGTAATAGCAGAAGAATTAAAAAAAAGAAAAGCAAAAAATATAGTAGTTGATCCAGTAATGGTTGCAACAAGTGGATCAAAACTATTAAAAGATGATTCTATAGAAACACTTAAAAATAAACTATTGCCATTAGCAGACCTTCTTACACCAAATATTCCAGAGGCAGAAATTTTATCAGAGATGAAAATAAAAAATGAAAAGGATATGGAAAAAGCAGGAGAAATCATCTCTAAAAAATATAATTGTGCTTGTCTATTAAAAGGTGGTCACCAAATAAATGATGCCAATGATTATTTATTTGAAGATGGAAAAGGCACTTGGTTTAAGGGAAAAAGAATAAATAATCCGAATACTCACGGCACAGGTTGTACCCTTTCATCAGCCATTGCAGCAAACCTTGCAAAAGGATATGATATGGAAAATTCAATAAAAATGGCAAAAGAATTTCTATCAAACGCTCTTTTAGATATGCTAGATTTAGGAAAAGGATCAGGACCTATGAATCATGCCTTTGATATTAAAGATGAATATAAAAAATTAGGAAATTAAAATGACATTTGCAACAATAATAGTAAATCATGGAACAAGTAAGATAGAAAATCAGAAGGAAGCTATTAGTTTTTTAAGAAAAAAGGTAGAGGAAAAATATGAGGGCTCACTTGTAAAATCTTACATGGCAAGTGATAAGATTAGAAAAAAAGTAGATGATAAGGACCTTAGTCAAGATTTGGAAGAAATTTTAAATGAGTGTAGGGATAAAAATATAAGGGATGTTAGATTTTTGATGGCTTATGTTCTAAGGGGAATAGAATATGAAAAAGTCATGAAAAAAGCTGAGCAATTAAACGAAGATGGATTTTTTAATTTTACCTTCACCAAGGCTCTTCTTGAAGAAGAAAATAATGATGAAATTTTAGAGTTTCTAGAAGAGCTTGGAGAAAATGATCCAAGTCTTGTAATTTTCCATGGAAGTCCTAGAAAAAATCTACAAGAATTTGAAAAATTTCAAGAAAAAATAAAAAATTCCGATAAAAACCTATACTTTTCAAGTTTTGAAGATAGAAAATTTGATGATTTGATTAAAGAATTTAAAGAAAAAAATATAAGTAAGATAAGGGTAATTCCTTTTTTAATTATTGTAGGTAACCATGTTGCCAAAGACATAGAAGGGGATAAGAAAAATTCCTACAAGAAAGTTTTTGAAGAAAATGAAATAGAAATTAATTTAGTAAAAAAATCATTGCTTTTATATGATAAAATTGCTGAAATTTTCGTAGAAAAGCTTGAAAAATAGTTGACAAAAGCGTGTTTTCAGTGTATCATTAATTAGTATGAAAAAAGTTCCAAATACTTTTGACATAATCGCAGATCCTGAGGGCGATTAAAAAATGTCAGGACGAGTAAAGCCGCCACCTATCCGAGCGGTGTCTAAATAGATAGGCAAAAATATTTAAGGAGGAACTTGATGAAAAATCAAAAGACATATGTACCAACAAAGTCAACAATTGAACCAAAATGGTATGTAGTTGATGCAACAGATATGGTTGTAGGAAGACTTGCAAGCCAAGTTGCAGCAATTATTAGAGGAAAACACAAACCAACATTTACTCCAAATATGGACACAGGTGACTATGTAATAGTAGTAAATGCTGAAAAAGTCGTTCTTACTGGAAACAAAGAATACCAAAAAGAATACAAAAGATATTCTGGATATGCAGGTGGATTAAAAACTACAACTTACAAAGACATGATGGATAAACATCCAGAAAGAATTGTAGAACACGCTGTATTAGGTATGCTTCCACACAACAAATTAGGTAGACAAATGGCCAAAAAACTTAGGGTTTATGCAGGAGAAAATCACAATCACGAAGCTCAAAACCCAGAAGTTTTGGACTTAAAGTAAGGAGGACTATAGATGGCAGATATTATATATCAAGCTACAGGTAGAAGAAAAACTTCAGTAGCAAGAGTTACAATGAGACCAGGTAGTGGAGAATTGAAAGTTAATGGAAGAGATCTTGATGATTATTTTTCATATGATACATTAAAAATTATAGCAAAAGCACCATTAAAATTAACTGAAAATGAATCAACATATGATATCAAAGTTAATGTACAAGGTGGAGGATTTAATGGACAAGCAGGAGCTATCAGACACGCTATAGCAAGAGCTTTACTTGAAGTAAATCCTGAATATAGACAAGCTCTTAAAAGAGCAGGTTTTCTTACAAGAGACCCAAGAAAAAAAGAAAGATACAAATACGGTCAAAAGAAAGCAAGAAAATCTTCACAATTCTCAAAAAGATAAGAAGAATTTTACAAACAAGGAATTTTTATTCCTTGTTTTTTTGTGCTTATTTTTATTGCTTATTTTAATAAAGAAAAAATTACATTGTTAGGGAAAATATCAAAAATATAGTAAAATAAGTATTAGATTAATGTTTTTTATCATTATATTTTATAAATTGTAATACTATTAAATATAAAGGGGAATTATTTTGCGATATTGCTATCATATAGGAAAAAAATTAAGAAAATTAAGAGAAGAAAAAAACATTACAAGAAAAGAATTAGCGGAAAAAACTTATATATCAGAAGAGACAATTCGTAGGATAGAAAAGGAAGAGAATGATCCAAGAATCTCGACCTTATATTCTTTATGTGAGAATTTAGATGTGGATTTACAATTGTTACTTAATGAAAATAAAAAAAATTTTGATAGGCTCATAGAAATTAGGAAAAAAGTAAGAACTTTAATATATTATGGCTTTATTGATAATTCTGATTTTCTTTTAAATGACATCAATAATAGACTTATAGCAGAAGAAGTACATATCAATGAAATACAAGCAAGTAAACATTACTATAAAGGAGTAGCTGAGCTTATCAAAGGTGTAGATTCTAACCTTGCACATAAAGAATTTATTACAGCGCTTTTATATATCCATCCAGATTTTAATATGGATAAATTTAAAGAAATAAAATATAATGAATATTCCCTCAAAATACTCCTATGTTTAGCTATAAGCAAGCTAAGACTTGGAGAAATAGAATTGTTTGGTTTAATAATTAGATATATATTCGATAATATTGACAAGTCAAATGATGTTTATTACATCTATACATTTTACCTTGCACTTTATT
>OLJD01000358.1_pt1 | contig 10986 bp, 8 predicted proteins | sample 1601441 | NCBI WGS metagenome assembly OLJD01 (sample SAMN04436853, study PRJEB24849) | human gut metagenome | biome: human gut; feature: NICU; material: stool | host: Homo sapiens | place: USA: Saint Louis, MO | collected 2011-10-01 | reverse complement strand
AATTCTACATCTTTTTCATAAGCTTCATCTAAAACTCTTTCATTAAATTTCAACCAAGATAATTCCCTATTTTGCGTAAAAGATATATCCATTTTTATTCCTTTCCTAATACTTTTTTGTAAACATACCCTTCCCTAACTCCAGTTTGACTAATATTAATTTTATCTACCTTAAAATATTTGGAGATTTTATTTAAAATAATCATTCCAGGAATGAGAGTATGAACCCTATCAGCTTTTACAGAAAGAATCAAATCTAAAAGTTTTTTATTTTCATAATCCATTAAATCTTTGAGCATATCCTTAAGTTTTTTTCTATCCATAGTAAAATTATCTTTTCCTAAATTATAATATTCATTGTAGAGTTTTAAGCTAGCTCTTGCTGAACCTCCAACACCGCAAAGAGTATCATGATCTTCTTGGTAAAAATTTCTTTCAATAAGTTCATCTTCTATTGATTTTTCTATATTTTTTTTGTCATCTTTATTTGGAAATAAAAATTCTACATTATCATTAAAAGCAGAAAGTGATCCAATATCAAGAGATGTTGATTTTATAACCTTTCCTTGCTCAATTATTACAATTTCGCTAGAACCACCACCAACATCTGTCAAAACTCCCTTTGTAACATCCAAGGATGAATTTGCCCCTAAAAAAGAAAGTTTTGATTCTTCTTCACCTGATAAAATTTCAATATCAAATCCAATTTCATCTTTTACTTTCTGTAGAATTTCACTTCTATTAGAAGAATCTCTTATAGTTGCAGTAGCAAAAGGATAAACAAAATCAATATCATCAAAATTATTAATTAAAAGTTTAAAATTTTTCAATGTATCTAATAATCTTTCAATTCCTTTTTCATTAAGTTTTCCATTTTTGATGTAAGATCTTAAACTTGCACCTTCCTTCTCATTAAAAAGATTATAAATCTTTCCTTCCTTTTCTTTATAAACTGAAAGTCTAATAGTATTTGATCCAATATCTATAACTGCATATATCATATAATTTTCTCCTTTTACTTTTATAAAATTTTGGAGGTTGTGACTATGAAAAAATTATTAGCTTTACTATTTGCGTCAGTTTTAATCTTAGGCGCTTGTGGTAGTAAAGATGATTCTTCTAAAGACTCATCAGATAGTGATTCATCAAACAAATCATCTGAAAGCAAGAAAGATTCTGGTAATACTGATTCTGTTAAAGTTGATTCTTCTGACGATGATAAAAAGAAATCTGACTCTAAATTCGAAAATGATAAATTAACGAGTAAAGATTTTGACATTGAAATTTTAGATACTGAAATCGTTGATGCAAGTAAATATGCAGATGATGATAAACCAAATATTGCCATTGTTTATGGTGTTAAAAAGAAAACTGATAAAGAAGATGTAACAGCATCATCAGCATTCAGTCAAAGCTTTGAAGCATACCAAGATTCTAAAGATGTAAAAAGAAAATTAGAAACTGGGGATGCTTATGATAGTAAATTAGATAGAAAATACGGCGATAACGATACTGACGAAATCAATAAAGGTGGTAAAGTTAAAGCAGTTAAATTCTTTAAATTAAAAGATACTAAAACACCAGTAACATTACAGGTTAAAGATCCTAACGATTATAGCAACGATAATCTTGCTAAAAAAGAAATCAAGTTAAAATAATACAAGTAAAGTGGCTGAATAAATTGTTCGCAATTATTTAGTCACTTTTGTTAAATAGTTCAATTCTAATTGGGGGATTATAGCAAATTTTGGGAGGATACGATATGTCGAAAAAACTTAAAATCATCTTACCTATCGTGGTCGGATTATTACTTGTACTGGGAATAGCTTGGGGTGTATATGCATTTATTACTAACACACCCAAAAATACATATTTATTAAGTGAAAAGAAAACAGCTAAAAACTTAAATTCATATGTAAATGATCGTTTTGAAAATGAAATGAAATTCCAAGAAAAATATAACGATAATTCATTCTTATCTAAATTCGAAATTAGTGCAGATGCCTCTAAAGATTTTATCGAAGATCTTGGCTTACCTAAATCTGTAGTAGATGGTACAAAACTTGAAGGTACCATTGGCCACGATCCTAAAAGTAAGAAAAGTATCGTCAATATGTCACCTACAATCGTAGATGAAGAAATCGGTAAATTCCAAGCCAGTGCCGATGATCAAAATCAATATTACCAATCACCTTACTTCAAAGGTATTTATAGTATCAAAAATAATGAAATTATTGATGGATTAGCTGAATTGCAAGGTGTTGACCCATCTGAACTTAAAGATAAAGGCTATTCAAATGTTAATTTCAATTTGAACAATCAACTAGGCGTATTACACACACGTCAAGATGATATGGATAAAGTAACTGAACGTTATACTGATTTAATCACAGATCAATTAGATGATGATGACTTTAAAAAAGGCGATAAAAAAAAGGTCAAAATTGACGGCGAATCTAAAAAGATTAAACCTGTTACATTAACTATCAGTAGAGAAAAAGCTAAGAAAATAACAGTAGCAGCATTAAAAAAAGCTAAAAATGACAATGAACTTTTGCGTCTTTCAAATATGAATGAAAAAGATTATAACAAATCAATTAAAGATGCACTCAAAGATGTACAGGATGCTCAAGATAAAGATTTCCCTAAAATCGAATCTAAAATTTATCAAGAAAAGCACCAAATATTAAAACGAGATATTACTATTACTGATTCAGATGACAAAAAAATCACTATCAAAGGTACAAATAAAATTGATGATGATTTAAAAGTGGATTACAAAGTGTCTGGTAATGATAATACATTTGAGATTAATGGTACATCTAAAAAGAAAGATGATAACTACAAAGATAAATACACATTAACAAGCAGTATAGATTATGATCGTTATACAGTTGATATCGATAATAAGGAAAGTCAAAGCGATTCAAAACGAAAAGATGCTGGTACTGTAACTATAGATGATGGTACAGATAACTATGATATTGACTATGAAAATAATTTAGATACTGATACAAAGAATAATCAACAAAAACAGAAGCTTAATGTAGAGTTTAAAATAGAAAATGAACCTATTAACATCATTTTAAATGCAGATACCAAATTAAAAGAAAAAATTGACTTTGATACAAAAGGTGCTAAAGATTTTAATGATTTATCTGAAAAAGACAAAGAAAAACTAGCCAAAGAAATCAATAAAAGTTATAAAGATAATTTCAAAAAAATAACTAAAAAATTAGAAGATTAAGTAGCTAGAGAATGATATATCAAATACATTTTCAAACTATTGATTGGCTCATACCCCTATCCATTTCAATATAGGATATCGTAGCCATTACAACCATATGGGGTGGGACATAATTTCCACCCCATTTTTCATATCATTTAATAGGAGTGGTTATTTGAAAATACTAAAATTGTTTCACATCTACCACTCTTTTTTATTGAAGAAGTGGTATTTATTTTTATATTTATTACTGATGATTATGGCTTTAATCACGACACTAACAATTCTACAACAACTTAACCAAGATCAATCATCTTTCAAGATAGGTATCGTCGACAAGGATCACTCCAAAGAAACTCAACTTATTTTAGGGTCTGTCGGTAAAGGGAGTCACTTAGGAAAAAACGTCTCTTTGAAAAAATATGATGAACATCAAGAGCATCAATTGTTGCAACAACAGAAATTACAGGGCTATTTCGTCTTTGATAAAGGTATGACAAAGGCTTTTTATAAAAACGGTAGTCTTCCTATTTCAGTTTATACATATGACAAACAGTCCACTAAAAGTGTAGTCATTAACCAACTCACTCATTCTGTGTATGATCGCTTAATGTTGTCGATGGGTGGCATTTTGAGTTTCAGTCATCTTGCGGATAAACCTTCTGACAATGAGACATTAATGACAATGACTGACATGCTATTTACAGGTCTCAATCGTACTGGTGCCTTCGATTATGAACCTATCAATATCTATGACACTGGTAGTTATTATGTGGTGATTGGTTATTTACTTTCAATATATATCCTATGTCTATCACTCTATACTGTACTTAAAATGAACCAAGAATCTGCATTAAAAGAGCGATTACAAATGTTTCACTTTTCCTATGAGAAACTCACACTTGTCCGTGGGTTTATCGCTTGGTTTTACACGTTACTATGGTCAGCTATAGGATTTATTTGGATTCATCATGCACTAGATAGTCCCTTTAGAAATTACAATTGGCCTACCGTAACTATTGAATTACTATACTTTGTAACAATGATGATCTTATGCTTAATCATAATCGATTTATTAGCTAAATCATGGTTGAATCTACTATTAAAAGTCGGTTTAAGCATCATAATTATTGGATTTTCTGGTATCACTGTCCCAACCATTTTCTTCCAACATATATTTAACAATATGATAGTCGGTCAACCATTTAGTTTAGTCACTAATCAAATGCTAGAAATTACATTAAATAATTATATTTTAGATACACACCCTGCTTTTTATTCTAGTTTGGTTGTATTGATTGTGATGTTAATACTTGTACTTGTTTGGAGGTACCGCCGATGAAACCTTATATTCAACTTGTGATTAAAAATCAATGGCTAGCTTATTTGATCTTGATATTGACGATTGTCTTAACATTAACTGCCTTATGGTTAGGTCAAAAATCTGCAAACCAAACGTTTAAAATTCCAATAGCAGTACAAGATATGAGTCATACCCAATCCTCTAAGCAACTCATACATCAAATTAATCAAAGTAAATATGTTGATGTTCGTCAATTATCTGAAGACGACTTTTATATCGATGATTTAGTAAAGAAAAAGGAAGTCATGGCAAGCCTACAAATTCCTAAAGACTTTGATCGTAAACTTAAAGACAACAATTTAAAGGCTGCCCTGCCATTATATGGACGTGATGATTTCATAGGTAGTATAGCCATTGAAATCATAAGTCGCTCCTTATATGAACAACAAATTCCAAATATTATATATGAACATTTAAGTGATATAAAACAACCTAAAACAATGTCAGACATTCAAAAGCAATACAACAAAGACACACCCAAATCACAAATGACTACTCATGCAATCAATCATAATGCCAATCAATCTATCTCTATCGGCATTGTATTTGCCGTTGTGATATGGGTCAGTGTGATTCAAATTCTATTACATCAACGTCTTAAGCAAGATGCACCACTTCATCGATTATTTCTGACTCATCATAGTCAACTCAAACTTTATAGTACCTATATCATTACACATGTCATTATTCTATTTTGTATATTAGTGCTCATTAGTATAGGCATGCACCAACCTTTGAGTATATGGTTTTACTTGAAATCAATCATTATATTAGTAGTTTACGAGTTCGGTATGGCATTACTTCTATTTAAAGTAAATGTCTTAAGTCATCGTCTATTTATGGCGATTGTGTATGCCATGGTAGTAAGTGTGATTTATATATGGATTCAATTATAAAGGAGTGTGATATACATGATAGACATTCAAGACGTAGCAAAACATTATAAGAAGAAACACATTTTCGATTCACTAAATATGTCATTTCAGAACAATCTCATCACGATTCTATTAGGTGAAAATGGTGCCGGTAAGTCTACGTTATTGCGCTTAATTGCTGGTATTGAAAAAGTCGATGCAGGTAGTATTCAATATTTTGGAAAGTCATTAACTAAGCGTCAAATCAGACAATTAGTGGGTTATGTACCACAAGACATCGCATTATTTGAACATATGACTGTTGAAGAGAATATTCAATTTTTCAAATCATTATGTGAACATCCAATATCAGAAGAGACGATTCAAAGTTATTTAAAACAACTTAATTTTGATGAAACCAAAGCTAAAGTTTCGAAGCTATCTGGTGGTAATAAAAGAAAAATCAATATATTAATCGGACTACTTAGCCAACCTAAGATTTTAATTCTAGACGAACCAACTGTAGGTATCGATCTCGAATCTAGATATGATATCCATCATTTATTAGAACAATTAAAATCTCAATGTTTAATTATTATGACCACACATCACTTGGATGAGGTTGAAGTGTTAGCTGACCACATTAAAATTATCGGTCAAAATCCTTTTTATCGTCATGTTCTTGAAGACAAAGGGATGGCTTATGAAAAATATAATAATGCATTAACTTAAAACATAGTTAAAGGAGAATTTATTATGAAAAAATTAATTAGTGTATTTATTTTAGCCTTAGTATTATGTTTAGCAGGTTGTAGCAATAGTAATAATGATAAAGATTCACATAAAAATGATGAGAAAAAATCAGAATCTAAAGCTAAAAGTAAAAGTGAACGTTTTAAAGAATACGATGACAATAGTGAAGCGTATGAAGAAGCTAAGAAAAAGTATAATAAACAAAAACCAATCTCTATGCTTAATAAATTAGATCCAATAATGACAGATAAAACTTTTACTAATCAAAAAGGAATACAAGGTTGGAAAGATTATAAGAAATTAATGGATAAAGTAAAGCTTGCTGATTATAAATATACTAAAGAATCTAAGGGTTCTTCATTAGACGATGTTGATGCATTTTTCAAAGATAAAAAAGATGTAAAACGTCAAAAAATGGATGCAGGCGAAGATGGTATTAAGCAAGTTAATTATTGGTATGTCACTGGCTCTGGTAAAAAAGTCGGCAACACTAATTACCCAGAATATTATACTGAAATCATGACTAAATATAAAGACGGTAAACTTATTTATGCTTCTGTTGAACCAGGTCTATATCATGTAAGTTTCAGTGATGCTGTAGAAAATAAAGATTTCACTAAAGTTAAAAATTTAAACCAATTATTAAAACTTAACCAATCAAAACCTGTACCATATAGTGTAGCTCAAATGAATTATGAAGCACTTCCAGTTACTAATGTGTCAATATTAGTTAAAGGTGAAAAGGAAAAAGACGAAAAAGCCGATTCTAACTATTTAGCTTATTTTAATTTCTCACCTGTTAAGTATGATAAAGATAAAAATCATGAAGTAGTGAGTGTTAATGGCGCTCCGTTTGAAAGTGCACAAGCAGACTTTGGTAACTATGCTTATGTCGCTATGAAAGAAGCACTCAAAGAAGCATTATAAAAAATATCCTCAACTTAAATGGATGAACACCATTGAATATAGAGTGATGATTGATTCACACTTTTCAATAGTGTTGATACCACAAGTTGAGGATTTTATATTTATGTTTCTTCATTTAGATTTCTTTTAAAAGTATAATTATCTACCCTTAGACAAACCGCACACTTACCCTTACTTTATCCTTCTGTATTCACTTGACCGACTGTTACAGTTGATACATAGCCCTTTTTAACTACAAATTGTAATCGCGTAGCATCACCTTGATAAACATAAGTACCATCATCAGGATATTGTGCATCATTACTTGTATGAGGGATATGTTTTAGCTTTGATGCATCATATACGTCCTTCATCTGTTGTAATGACACACTTGGATTTGCTACTGAAAATCTCACACTCGATGCTGAATGGGAATCAATAACTGTGATATCTTGATCAAACACTTGCTTGTTATATGTTGATTTTCCATCATCATTTGATACAACTTGGTAACCATTAAATGAAACAGTTCCTTTATCTAGTGATTTTAGAAACGATTCATCAAGTAAAAATTGTGCGTGATTACCGACATTTCCAGATTTTTCAAACTGAGTATCATGGATATCAGTATGTACTGATGACATATTTGTTTGATTAGTTTGGGCATGTGCTAAACCATTCATCGGTATCACAGTTAAAGTACAAATTAATACGAGACCTGACCATCGAATTAACTTCATATTTATTCTCCTTTACACTAAATATATTGATACATTTAATGTAACAATAACTTGATAATCGGAGACCTATCTTTCCTAGTTGATGGTTAGCAATGCCTGTACGTCTATATGAATTATTTAAAGACTTCTTCAAATTCCTTAATAGACGATTGTCTAAATGGTTCGAAATTAAATGGTTTAATTTCATATTGATTATATCTATGTTTATATAAACCGTTATAGATTCCTTTCGCATTGTTATCTACAATAATGGCTTGATCTTCTTCTAAGTATTGAATTGTTTCCGGAAGGTCTACAGTGATTACATCTGTTTCTAGCGCTAATGCTTCGTATACAACTAATCCTAATCCCTCGTAATTTGATGATAATACAAATGCATCACAATTCGATAATAGTGGGTATGGATTATTCATCCCACCTAAAATGACGATGCTTTCCCTAGCCGATGAATTTCTAACCCTATTAATCGTTTTACTTTTTAGTGGACCATGCGGACAAACTAAAACTAAGAATATATTTTGATTGATTTCATATAAATCTTCGAATGCCTCAATTAATTTATCGTGTCCTTTTTGATAATCATATCGTCCTATATTAATGTAAACCTTAATATTTTCATCATATATAGCATTTAAAAGTTTCACTTTAGAAATTCTAAAGTGATTGTAAAAATCAAATATTGGTTTTTTAGATAACTGATTTTCATTATCTAAAACTGAGTGATTCATATAGTTAGACACTTTTTCAAACTGTTTACCAAATAAATGATCATATTTAGCTAATAAATCTTTTTCTCTTTTTAAAGTTTGATAGCTATCTAAAATTAATTTTTCAACTTTTGGAGATAGTTGTTGTCGAGGTTGGTTAATTGCATCATTACTCAAATCTTCATTTTCATCGATTTCACTATCTCTATATTGTTCTATTCGATCGTTTAACTCAGGAAAATCAAAGTGCAGTTCGTCTTCTTTATCTTTTAATGTAGGAAGTATAGCTGATACAAACTCTTCAAATGCTAGTTCATATACCAAATCTTCATTATCATTAAATATACCTTGAAGTCTGTGTATAGACTCATTAATCATTTCAACCTCTTTATTAACGACATGAGTTAAATAGTCACTAAGCTTGTATGTTGAGCTAATTTCAATAATTTTATCTATGACTAACTTATAGTTTATATTTTTCTTATTTTTAATTTCATTTAATAGAGTTTGAATTTCATCTTTAAAGTTCTCTAGATGAATTTGGTTCTTAGATTTATATGCATTGTCATTAAAAGAATAATCGACCTTAACACCCTCTAATGATTCAAACAAATCTTCATTACCAAGATTTCGAGTTCTATTTTCTCCTAAGAAATTATTCACAGTTGTCATTTTATGACTAATACCTTTGATATTGTTCACTAGATTCTCTCTTAAATTATTATGTACCAAAACAATCTTATCTACATCTTTATATGCGCCAAATACAATTTTTTTACTAAAATTACGTTTGGCTTTATATTCTTCAAACATATCAGTATGCACCCATATAGCTGTTTTAGCATCTATATGTCTCATCATCTCAGCTTCTTTTCGTTCAAAACCAGTATAATGAATCATCCAATCTATTTTTACATCACCGAATAATCGTTTGAATTCTTCTCTATAAAGGCGTTTTAACTGGTTTTTCCTAGCTTTTGCAGAATAATTTTCATCCCATAAATACTTTTTAACTAGCATTCGATCATATAAATTACCATTTAATTCCCCAGTTGTAGGATAAAAAAGTACATTTTCTGGAAGATTTAGTAATCTATAATAGTGCTCTGGTTTCACCTTAGATTTTTCAAAAAAGCATATATAGTTTCGTTGAGAGGTGTCAACATTTTCCAAAGTATTGATAAGTGCCGTCGTTACACCATTATTCCAAAAGCCCCCGCTAAGAATGGCTACAGTTTCTTTTCCGTTGTGTATATCATATTCTATAATTGAATCATCCGTATAATCATTCAATATATTTTTAGTTATTTTATAGGCGCCTGCTTGGCTATCGTATTTAGTGAATCTATTTTTCATTTCAGTGTAATCAGTGGTTGGTTCAATTTTATTAATAACCTTTTCTAATTCTTCTAAGGTATCTGTATTAATAAATGGATAATCTGTTAAATCCTCATACATTCCTCTAGTATTGGCGTATTCATCTAAGTCATATGTATATAGAATGACAGGTTTATCCATGTTCAAATAATCGTACATCACTGATGAATAGTCTGTTATTAAAGCGTCTGTAGCAGTTAAGAATTCATATGTTTCAAAGTTTTCTGGGAAGAAACGAATATTTCTATACGTATTTTTTATACTATTTTTTTCGAAATCATGAAGTTTAACAAATAATATAGTATTGTCATCTAAAAATTTATCTAAGTAGTTGAGCATTTTTTCGACTTCTGTTGATTTTTTTACCTTACCTACTGTTCCTCTCCATGTCAGCATGTAACTTATCACTTTTTTATTCTCTAGACCTAAGTTTTTTCTAATAACTTCTCGTAATTCCTGATTATAAAACACGCTATTTCTAGGTGATGGTCCGACAACTACTTTACCAGGATAGATATTTTTTAAATTATGTGAATCCACTAAAACGTCTTTAGTATGTTCATTACTTACAATGATTTTGTCAGCCATATAGAAGTTTCGTTGGACATTAGCAACATCTACGACTACTTCCATATCTTTCCCCATATTTTTTAATGGTGTACCATGCCAAATAATATAATATTTTTGTCCTTCTCTTTTACTGAAGAATGGATAAAATGTTGTATCATTGATTAAATACTCAGAAACCGCCATCAATTCATAATATTCTTCTGATAAATGTTTCACCATATGAATGTTAGAAATCCCTTTTTCATCAAGCAATTTTTTATGCTTGTCTGGTTGTTTAGAAACGATGAAAATTTTACTTTTTTCAACCTGTTTTTGAATTTCATCAATAAGATAAAAAATATGTCCCCCTACCGAATCACCGTGAGTGGACTCTAATACAAAATAGTTTTTTTGTATCTTTTTCTTTCTTCGATTCTCTATATAACAAAATTTACCTTTATTCTTTTTGTAATTATCAATCTTTTTTTTAATATCTACTTTTTTCAATTTTT
>OLJD01000355.1_pt1 | contig 11091 bp, 7 predicted proteins | sample 1601441 | NCBI WGS metagenome assembly OLJD01 (sample SAMN04436853, study PRJEB24849) | human gut metagenome | biome: human gut; feature: NICU; material: stool | host: Homo sapiens | place: USA: Saint Louis, MO | collected 2011-10-01 | reverse complement strand
ATTGCGAAATTTGCTGCCAGTGGGAAGTATGCCTCTAAAAAAGATTTAGGGATGATGGCAATGACTTATGAAAATGTCTATGTCGCTCAAATTGCCTCAGGTGCAAACCAAATGCAGACGATTAAAGCTTTTGAAGAAGCAGAAAAATTCCCTGGACCATCGATTATTATTGCTTATACACCATGTATTACACATGGTTTAGCAGGTGGGATGAGTCAAACGTTGAAAGAAGCGAAAGACGCGGTTCATTCAGGTTACTGGTCTTTATATCGCTATAATCCATTATTGCGAGAAAAAGGCAAAGAACCAATGATATTGGATTTCAAAAAACCAGATTTTTCATTAATGAAAGAGTTTATGCGCCAACAAGTTCGCTTTGCGTCCTTAGAATCCAGTCAACCAGATACAGCGGAATTGTTATTTAATAAAACAATTAATGATGCTAAGAGACGGTTCTATAATTATGCTCGTTTAGCTGGTCAAGAAGAAAAAATTCGAGCAAAACTTGAAAAACAAAGTGAACCAGAAATAAATACGCCAGAGAACGAGAAGCCACGAGTGAAAAAAGAACGCGTAGTTGATCCGGAAGCGGAAGCAAGAAGGGCTGCCCGCCGCGCAGAACGAGCAGCCAAGAGAAAACAACGTGAGCAAGATTAAATAGAAGTCAAAAAAAACGTGTCTGAGCTTTTTGCTTAGACACGTTTTTTAGTTAGAAATGCGATTTTTTGATGAAAAATTTCAAGTTATTTGAAAAAGTTCCTAAATTTTTTTGATGTTTCCGCTTGCGTTCTGTGATGAAAGAAAATAATGTGGTATACTTGTTAGGAAATCTTGAGAGAGAAGTGAGGGGTATGATGTCGTTTCAATTGAATCAATTATTAGATTTGAATTATTGGCAGCAAGTCATCTCAACGGATTTCTTATCTAAGGATTTTGTTATCAATATCATAGATATCCTAGTCGTATGGTACCTCGTTTACAAATTAATCATGCTTGTTCGTGGAACAAAAGCAGTCCAACTATTAAAAGGTGTCGCTGTTTTTAGCATTATCCGCATTCTAAGTGAGATAATTGGTCTACATACATTATCTTGGTTAATGAATCAAGTCATCATGTATGGTGTAATCGCCGCGGTTGTTATTTTTCAACCAGAAGTGCGAAGAGGGCTGGAACATCTAGGGAGAAGTTCGTTTTTCCGCCCGAATAAAGGTGCGCAACAAGAAGATGAGCGTATTATTCAGGCCTTTGACAAAGCCATTCAGTACATGTCAAAACGGAAAATTGGTGCTTTGATAACCATTGAACGCAATACCGGTTTAGATGAATACATTGAGACAGGTATTGATTTGGATGCCGATATTACTGGTGAATTACTGATTAATATTTTCATTCCAAATACACCACTACATGATGGTGCAGTGATTATCAAAAATGAAAAAATTGCTGTTGCTAGTGCGTATTTACCGCTATCAGAAAGCAATTTAATTCCAAAAGAATTTGGAACGCGCCATAGAGCCGCAGTCGGTATCAGTGAAGTCAGTGACGCCATTACGATTGTTGTTTCTGAAGAAACTGGTGACGTTAGTTTGACATTGAACAATGAATTAATTCCTGGTCTAACGCAAGAAGAGTATTTAACAATTTTGCGTAAGGAGTTAATTTCGGAATCATCGGAAGATAAAAAAAGTGCTTTGCAGCATTTTATCGATGATGTAACAAAGGGGGTTAAACGCAAATGAGAAAAGCCTCCCAAAAAAGCTGGTTTAATGGTTTGCTTTCATTGCTGTTTGCATTGTTGTTATTTTTTAATGCCAATGCAACAGGCAATAATCCCTCCAATTCAGGTTCAAGCCAAACGTATAGTGAGACATTGAATAATATTCCTGTCCAAGTCCAATACGATAAAGACAAATATTATGTCTCTGGATTTGAAGAGAGTGTAAATGTTCATTTACGTAGTGCGAACCGCATTCAATTAAACATGGAATCAAATGCTGACACACGAAATTTCCAAGTGGTCGCAGACTTAACCAAATTGCCATTAGGAACTTCGGAAGTGCCTTTGACAGTTCGGGGACTAAGTTCTGCTGTTACAGCTGAAATTGAACCGAAAACAGTGACTGTAACGATTGAAAAGAGAGTAACAAAAAAATTCGATGTAGAAGCACAACTTTCTGATAACATTGAAAAAGAAGGCTACAAAGTAAAAAATATTTCTGTAGATCCAAAAACTGTAGAAGTAACAACTGGAGAAGAAACAGCGAAAGCAATTGAGAAAGTGATTGCGCCAGTCTCAAGTGCCAAACAAACAATTGATACGATTAAACAAACGGTAAATGTCCAAGCGCTAGATGCCAAAGGTCAAGTCCTAAGTATCGAAAATCCAGCACCACAAGTCAAAGTAACGGTAGGCTTAACTGCGCCAACAAAAGATGTACCACTGAATGTTAGTATGACAGGTACGCCACCTGCTGGGATCGCTCATTACAATTATAGTTTATCAACGTACCAAGTTAGGGTCAGTGGTCCGCAATCAATTTTAGATACGCTAGAATCAATTGAGGTACCGGTAGATATTTCTGATATTCGCAAAGAAACAAAACAATCAGTGACTATTCCCGTTAATGGAGAATACGTAGTTACACCAGATGAGGTTGACGTTTCTTTGAGCCCCGTGTACAATCAACAACAGTCATCAAATACAAATGAAACTTCAGAGGAACCTGCAAGTTCAACAACGGTTGGCTCAGGTAGCCAAGCAGTACAACCAAGTACATCCAGTCAAGTAGAATCAAATACTTCTGAAACAACAAGTGAGGGATCAACAGTAGAAAGTACAACTGCTGGTTCAACTGAAAATACAGAGAATCAAGTGACTAAGGAGAATCAAAATGGGTAAATATTTTGGAACAGATGGTGTAAGAGGAATTGCAAATAAGGAGTTAACACCTGAATTAGCTTTTAAATTAGGGCGTTACGGTGGTTATGTGTTGAGTCAACATGAAGATAGTTCAAGAAAACCTCGTGTTCTCGTAGGCCGCGATACACGTATTTCAGGTGAGATGTTGGAACAAGCATTGATTGCTGGATTATTATCAGTCGGAATTGAAGTTTTCCAATTAGGGGTGATTTCAACACCTGGTGTAGCATATCTAACTCGTTTACAAAAAGCATCCGCTGGCGTAATGATTTCAGCTTCACATAATCCTGCGGAAGACAATGGGATTAAGTTTTTTGGGGCAGATGGCTTCAAATTAGTAGACGATCAAGAAGCAGAAATTGAAGCATTGTTAGATGCAGAAGAAGACACCTTACCAAGACCTTCTGCAGAAGGCTTAGGCTCGTTAGATGAATTTCCAGAAGGCTTACTAAAATATTCGCAATTTTTAGTTCAAAGTATTCCTGGCGATTTAGCGGATATGACTGTTTGTTTAGATGCTGCCAACGGAGCAACCGCAACAGCAGTCAATCGTGTCTTCGCGGATTTAGAGACAGATTTCTATACAATGGGAACAAGTCCTAATGGCTTGAATATCAATGATGGTGTGGGTTCCACTCATCCTGAAGCTTTGGCAGAAATGGTTGTTGAAAAAGGTGCAGATGCTGGGTTGGCTTTCGATGGCGACGGCGATAGAATTATTGCAGTCGATGAATTAGGACGAATTATCGATGGTGATAAAATCATGTATATTTGTGCCAAATATTTAGCTGAGAAAAAACGTTTGAAAAAAGATACAATCGTTACAACGGTGATGAGTAATCTAGGTTTCCATAAAGCTGTAGAAGAAATTGGCTTAAAAGATGTGGTAACGCAAGTGGGTGATCGCTATGTTGTAGAAGAAATGCGTAAAAATGATTACAATTTTGGTGGCGAACAATCTGGTCACATGATCTTTTTAGATTACAACACAACAGGTGATGGTATGCTTTCAGGGATTCAATTGTTGAATGTTATGAAGCAAACGGGCAAAAAATTATCTGAATTAGCGGATGAAGTGACGATTTATCCACAAAAATTAGTCAATATTCGTGTCACAGATAAAAATGATGCAATGGAAGTTCCGGCAATCAAAGCAGTTGTCGAACAAGCAGAAGCAGAAATGAATGGCGAAGGTCGTATTTTAGTTCGTCCTTCTGGAACAGAACCATTGTTACGTGTGATGGCCGAAGCGCCAACACAAGAAAAAGTTGATTATTACGTTGATAAAATTGCTGAAGTAGTACGTGCAGAAATCGGCGTTGAATAAGAACCAATTAGAAACCAGACACTTAATGCTAGCTTGCGTTAAGTGTCTGGTTTCTTTGTTGGAAATCAAAAAAAGAAAATAGCTAATAAGCTCCGTCTATCATTGACATAGAGCGGTTAAAAGGGTACTATTTTAGAAGTAAGATGCACCGCGTATCTTCTTTTTTTATTCGATAAAATCAAGAAGGGAGCGGCTGTAAATCAATGGAGTTATAGAATGGAGGAGCGAAATGAAAGAAAAAATGTCCGTCAAGACAATTGTAGCAATTGGAATTGGCTCTGCAGTTTTTGTTATTTTAGGTCGATTCGTTGTGATTCCAACTGGGATTCCTAATACGAACTTAGAAACGTCGTATCCATTTCTTGCTTTAATGTCAGTTGTTTTTGGACCAGTAGCTGGAGGGCTAATTGGTTTGATTGGTCACACATTAAAAGATTTTACCACGTATGGTAGCGCTTGGTGGAGCTGGATTATTTGTTCAGGAATTATTGGTATTATTTTTGGCTTCGCTGGTCGTAAAATGGATCTTCAACATGGTGAATTTACAACAAATGACATGGTGCGTTTCAATATTTTCCAAGCGTTTGGTAATATCGTCGTTTGGGGCTTAATCGCGCCTAGTTTGGATATTTTGATTTATAGTGAACCCGCAAGTAAAGTGTTTACACAAGGCGTATTCGCGACTGTTTCAAATATTGTCGCTGTGGGGATTATTGGAACATTGTTGATGAAAGCTTATGCATCAACAAGAACAAAGAAAGGCAGTTTATCAAAAGATTAAGAAACTGTCGAAATAATTTAAATGGTTAAGGGTCTGCCCTAGTAATTACTTTGCTAATGCTCAGACCCTTTCTTTTATGGAGAAACTGAGGTGAGGCCGAATGAAAAAACCAATCATTACTTTTAATAATTTTTCCTTTCAATATCATAGCCAATCTGAACCGACATTAAAGGGGATTCAATTAACCATCTATGAAGGAGAAAAGGTTTTAATCGTTGGGCCTAGTGGTAGTGGTAAATCAACATTGGCGCAATGTATCAACGGGTTAATTCCCAATATTTATGAAGGTGAAATTCAAGGAACAGCTACGGTTGCTGGTAAAAATATCCAAGAAACAAGTCTATTTGATTTGTCTTTTGATGTAGGAACTGTTTTGCAAGATACCGATGGGCAATTTATCGGCTTAACGGTTGCTGAGGATATTGCTTTTGCTTTAGAAAACGATGCAGTTGAACAAGCAGAAATGAAAAAAGCGGTCCACAAATGGTCCGAGATTGTTGAACTGAATCAGTTATTGCAACACCGTCCACAAGATTTGTCAGGTGGTCAAAAACAACGTGTATCTATGGCGGGCGTTCTAATTAACCAATCAAAAATTTTACTTTTTGATGAACCTTTGGCTAATCTTGACCCACGAGCGGGACAAGAAACAATGACTTTGATTGACACCATTCAACAAGAAACAAAAGCGACTGTTTTAATAATAGAACATCGCTTAGAGGACGTTCTTTGCGAATCAGTTGATCGAATTATTGTCATGAATGAGGGCACAATTATTTCTGATACAACGCCAGATGAATTGTTACGTCAAGATACGTTGACCCAACAAGGGATTCGTGAACCTTTGTACGTTACAGCCATGAAATATGCTGGGATTGATTTAACACAAGTTAGTCATTTAGACAAATTAGCCGAAGTATCAGGCGAAACGGTTTTGCCTAAAATGACACAGTGGTCTGTCCAACCTAGTTCAGTTAGTGCAGTCAAAGGAGCTGAACTATTACGTTTGGAACAAGTGTCCTATCAATATGATCGTCACGGTGAAAAAGTGTTAGATGACTTCTCAGTAACTATTCATCATGGAGAAATGATCAGCATTGTAGGAAAAAATGGTGCCGGGAAGTCTACACTTTCTAAAATAATTTGCGGGTTCATCACGCCTCAATCTGGCAAGATTTTATGGGAAGGACAGGATTTTTCCAATTATTCAATCAAAGAACGTGCAGATAAAATTGGTTATGTGATGCAAAATCCCAATCAAATGATTTCTAAAAAAATGATTTTTGAAGAAGTAGCTTTGGGATTAGTTTTACGAGATGTGCCACAAGCAGAAATTGAGGAACGTGTGACGAATATTTTACATATTTGTGGGCTGTATCCCTTCCGGAACTGGCCGATTTCTGCGTTGAGTTTTGGGCAGAAAAAACGGGTAACTATTGCATCAATCTTAGTTTTAGAACCTGAATTATTAATTTTAGATGAACCAACAGCTGGGCAAGATTTTAAACATTATACAGAAATGATGACATTTTTAGAAGAATTGAACCGCTTAGGTGTGACTATTTTAATGATCACTCACGATATGCACTTAATGTTGGAATATACAACACGTGCGTTAGTAGTTTGTGATGGACGTTTACTAGCAGATGCGACTCCAGTTGCTGTTTTAACAGATGAAAAATTAATTCAAGCAGCTTCTTTAAAAGAAACGAGCTTGTTTACCTTTGCTAAAGCGTTAGGCTTGGAAAATCCCTTGCTATTTACGGAAAAATTTGTTGCTTACGATCGTGAGGTGCGTTTTGGATGAGTGAACGACAAATGTTAGGCTATCATCCTGATTCAACCTGGATTCATCGCTTAAACGGCACAAGCAAATTAGTCTTTTTAATCGTTGTCTCTGTGGCTTGTATGACCACGTATGATACTCGTTATCTGTTAGGAATGTCTGTGGTTTCGCTTGTTTTGTTAAAATTATCAAATATTAAATGGCATCAAATATCTTTTGTTATTAAATTTATTGCTATTTTTTCTTTGTTAAATATCTTAACGGTTTACCTTTTTGCACCTGAATATGGGGTTGATTTATATCAATCACGTACCGTGATTTGGGAAGGAATCGGACGGTTTACTTTGACACAAGAAGAATTATTTTATGAATTTAATTTAGTTTTAAAATATTTCTGTACGATTCCGTTGGCATTAATCTTTTTATTAACAACAAATCCTAGTGAATTTGCCTCCAGCCTGAATCGAATTGGTGTGAGTTATCGGATTAGTTATGCAGTAGCGCTGGCTATTCGTTATATTCCCGATATCCAAGAAGATTTTTTTAATATTTCTTTAGCACAACAAGCGCGAGGTTATGAGATGTCTAAAAAGGGACGGTTAGGCCAACGAATCAAAGGCGTAGCACAAATCGTTTTACCCTTAATCCTATCTAGTTTAGATCGAATTGAAACTGTGAGTACCGCTATGGAATTAAGGCGTTTTGGTCAAAAGAAAAATCGAACGTGGTATGCGCAACAACCTTTTCATCTGCGTGATTTTTCGGTAATGTTACTTGCCTTATGCTTATTAGGAATCAGTTTCTGGTTGTTCCATGTGAATGGTGGCCGGTTTTATAATCCATTCCAATAAATAACAAATTGATAAGGTTCTATAAATAGAACGGATATTTTTTTATTATTAAGAATCTAGTACTTTCGCTTACTATGAGTGTACTAGATTCTTTTTTTGCAACTTTAAAGAACTAGACCAATTTTCGGTTTTTAGATTTTTGTTGACAAGCACCTACTTTTAATTGTATGATTGTTTATGTTTCTACGGAATATATTTACAAAGGAGGTATATAGACCAATATCGGATAGCGCCAGACCTGAACGTTCAGGTGACGAGGAGAGAGCTTATCGAAGATTCGGCGGGTGGCTCTAGGGACTGCACTCTACAGATAACAAAGAAAAACTAATTGTGAAGTTAGAACAAAGCGGTTATCACGCAGGTAGAAACATATAATGGGATTTGCTAGTTAAACAGGACCTAGTAAATACAGAATTTCAATTGGAAAGTAGGAATTAGCATTATGTGTGGAATTGTCGGAATGATTGGAAAAGAAAATGTCACGGAAAGTTTGATTCAAGGATTAACAAAATTGGAATATAGAGGTTATGATTCTGCTGGGATTTGTGTGAATGATCAAAGCCAACAGCCCCATGTAGTTAAGGCAGTTGGGGGCATTGCCGATTTAGCAGCAAAATTAACGCCAGAAATCGATGGAACAGTTGGTATTGGTCATACTCGTTGGGCCACTCATGGCGAACCAACTGTCGCCAATGCACATCCCCATGTTTCAAGCGATCAACGCTTTGCATTAGTGCATAATGGTGTCATTGAAAACTTTGAAGAATTAAAAGAACAATTTTTAAGTGGTGCTCACTTAATTGGTGATACAGATACTGAAATCGTCGTTCAATTAATTGCTCATTTTGCTGAAAATGGTTTTTCAACAAAAGATGCTTTTAAAGCGGCTTTAGCCGAAATTAAAGGTTCATACGCTTTTGCATTAATGGATAAAATGGACCCCAATACTATCTACGTAGCGAAAAATAAAAGCCCGTTACTTATCGGTCTAGGTGAAGGCTTTAATGTTATTTGTAGTGATGCGATGGCGATGATTAAAGAAACCAATCAATTTGTTGAGATTGTTGATGGTGAAATTGTAACTGTTACAGCGGACAAAGTAGTAATCGAAACGCCAGAAGGACAAGTAATCAACCGAGAACCTTTTGAAGCGCAATTAGATTTAAATGACATTGAAAAAGGAACATATCCGTTTTATATGCTCAAAGAAATTGATGAACAACCTGCAGTGATGCGCAAAATTGTTCAAGCGTATACTCAAGGTGAAAAAGTGACTTTAGATGAGGCGTTACTTGAAAAAATTAATCAATGTGACCGAATTTACATTATTGCTTGTGGAACAAGTTATAATGCAGGTTGGGTCGGAAAATCTTTAATTGAAACGATTGCCAGTATTCCTGTGGAAGTTCATTTATCAAGCGAATTTGGCTACAACATGCCTATTTTATCTGAAAAACCGTTCTTCATTTTCTTAAGTCAAAGTGGTGAAACGGCAGATAGTCGCCAAGTACTGGTACAGGTTAATGAATTAGGGCATCCATCACTTACATTAACAAATGTTGCTGGCTCAACATTATCACGTGAAGCGGACGATACCTTGTTATTATACGCAGGACCAGAAATTGCTGTCGCTTCCACCAAAGCTTATACTGCTCAAATCGCTGTCTTAGCTATTTTAGCAAAAGCAATTGGTGAAGAACGCCAAACATTAGCAGCCGTCTCATTTGATGTGGCTCACGAATTGAGCGTGGTAGCAGCTGTCATGGAAACCTTGATTGATGAAAAACAACAAATGAAAGCCTTAGTGGAAGATTATCTGACGTATACTCGAAATGCCTTCTATATCGGGCGAGGAGTCGACTATTATGTGTCGATGGAAGCGGCCTTGAAGTTGAAAGAAATTTCCTACATTCAAGCAGAAGGCTTTGCGGCAGGTGAATTGAAGCATGGAACGATTGCCTTAATTGAAGAAGGAACACCTGTGATTGGGATTGTGACAGATGCCAAAGTCGCAGCCCATACAAGAGGCAATTTAAAGGAAGTCGAAAGTCGTGGAGCAAGAAATATTGTGATTGCCTTGGAATCCTTGGCAAAACCACAGGACCAACTGATTATTCCAGATGTTCATCCGTTACTTTCTGCCTTAGTTAGCATTGTTCCAGGTCAATTATTAGCGTACTATGCAACCTTACAAAGAGGCTACGATGTTGATAAACCAAGGAACTTAGCCAAAAGTGTAACTGTTGAGTAAATCAAGAACCTGAGAGAAAGATGTTCAACGGGTTTTCATGAGTTTTAATATCTGAGACAAAAATCATTTTAGATTTTTGTCTCAGATATTTTTTATAAAAGAAAGATATTCAGTCAAAAATGAAAGATTCCAAAGAAATTCTTTTTTTCCGTTGAAAACTGTTTGCATTTTAGCAAAATTAGATATAATTAATAAGAACCGAAAAATAAGAATTAGCCAGTGAGGTAACTTTGTTTGAAAGAAAGCAAAAAGTAGGTTAAGCTGAAAAGTGCTAATTTATTTAACAAAAAAAGATTGTGAGTTGTTTGATATGGATCAGTTTAGTACATTAACTGAACAAGAATTTACTACCTTTGCAATGACACATCCTGCAGGTAACTTTTTAGAAACACCCGAAATGAAACATTTATTGGAACGACGTGGCTGGCATTGTGAATACGTTGGTGTCAAACGAGAAGGGCAACTAATTGCTGCGTGTATCCTAAGCAAGAAAAAAGTCAAAATTGGTTATGCTTTCGACATTGACGGCGGAATTTTGATGGATTATACAGATAAAAAATGTGTAGAAGCCTTTTTCACAGGCTTAAAAAAATATGTGAAAAAAAATGATGGCCTTTATTTAACCTTTACTCCAAATAAACAAATTTGTTTACGTGATTTTAATGGCGGTGAAGTTGAAAAGGTCAATCAAGAAACATTTGACTATTTCACATCAATTGGTTTTGAACACCAAGGGTTTGATGTGCACAATTTTGATGGCGCGCCACGTTGGCTGTTTGTCAAAGATATGGCTGGATTAACAGAAGAAGATCTTTGGAAATCTTATGGAAAAGATGCTAAATATGACATCAAGAAAACATGGGAATATGGAGTAACAACCCGAGAACTTCGTTACGAAGAGCTACCTCTCTTTAAGAAATTAACGGAAGAAACAAGTGCACGGCGTAATTTTGAAGATAAGGATTTAGCTTATTACCAAGCTGTTTATGAAGAGTTTGGCGAACGAGCGAAATTTATGGTGGCGGAACTAAACTTTGCTACTTATTTAGAAAATCTTCATGAGAAATTACGCAAATTACAAGAGACGCTCAACGAAGTCAATGAAGCGTTAATTGCCAATCCTAAAAGCCGTAAAAAAAATAACCAGAAACGTGAATTTGAAGATGAAGTTCGTA
>OLJD01000354.1_pt1 | contig 11100 bp, 1 predicted proteins | sample 1601441 | NCBI WGS metagenome assembly OLJD01 (sample SAMN04436853, study PRJEB24849) | human gut metagenome | biome: human gut; feature: NICU; material: stool | host: Homo sapiens | place: USA: Saint Louis, MO | collected 2011-10-01 | reverse complement strand
AATATTTATAGCAGAACAGATTAAATAATTGTAGAACACTTTGATCCGTTAGTTATTAACTAATAGATTGAAGTGTTTTTTATTTTCTCTCACAATATGATTTTAAGCAAAATTCGAAGCACAAAAAATGATATAAAAAAATAATAGTATTGTTATACGCTAAATTATCTGATATTCTTAGTGTAGATAAATACATCAAGATTATACAACGAGGACGTGACAAAAAGTGAAATCAAACAAAAAACCAGCTCAATTTCTTAATCGACATAACAATTATTCGATTAGAAAATTTACAATTGGTACTGCTTCTATTCTTGTTGGGACAACATTGATTTTTGGTTTGAGTAATGAAGCACACGCCCAAAGCAATAGTTCAGCAAAGGTATCAGATAAGGTAGCAACTGAACAGTCAGCATCGACTTCTCAAGAGGCAGATAGCAGTCAACAAACTGCAGCTTCTAATGCTCAAAACGTTCAAACTGCACCTGAGCAAGATAAAGCAACACCTACTACAGAGGTTAACTCTAACAATAATCAAACAGATTCTAAGCACGTAGCACCACAGAAAGAGCAAAATCAAACAGCTACGCAAACAGAATCTAAAAAAGAAACTGCACAAACACAAGCAAAAACAGAAGAAAAAGCAGCTTCTGATAACAAAAAAGCATCAGAAGATTCAGATGATAAAGCGACTTCAAAAGAAACAGATGAAAATAAAACTGATGATAGTGTAGATACAAACTCTAATATCACTACCCCAGTGTATGATACGACACGTGCGCGTGCTGCAACTTCAGTACCACTTGCTAGTAGTCTTGACTCAGATGCTAGTGCTGCTGAAAATGCAGAGCCACCAGCAGAATTTATTGATAAATACAATAAATCAACAAATAGAAGTCAATTAGTGCATGATTTATTAGCTGAATCATACAGTGAAACAGACGTTAGAGCAATTGTTAATCGCTTAAATATAGACTTTAATAAGACAGATGCTAAAAAAGCATTTCAAGCGATAATGTATGCTGGTATTCAATATGCTAAAGAACAAACATCATTATACACAACATATGCTACTATACCTGTTGATGGTGTAAATGTTAATAACACAGAAATTGGATCGGTAGCAGAGTTAAAGCGTAGTATTTATATAGATCCAAATAAAGGCTTAACAGTTAACGGTCAAGGATATACTTCTCAAGGCCAATCTCCTGCAAACTATACAGTACATGTTCAACCTAATAAAAGAACAAATAAAATGGACTTTACTGTAACTTGGAAAGTTAATCCATCAGCTTCTGCATCTGGGCATGACGCTGATTTAGGTGGCTTTAACTTTGGCTCAGGATATAATGTGCCAGAACGTATTAACGGTCGTTTTAATATATATGGTGGTAATACAATCTCAAATAATTTAGATATGATTAAAAGTCCACACCCTAGTTATCCAGCTGGTTATGGTTTGAGTAGCCGACCAACAATTACGAGATATTTTGTTCAACGTGGTGGACGTGTAGAATATCATTTTAGTGTTCCAGTACGTGATTGGAATGGTGATTTAAGCTTTAATGGTAAGGTTCTAATGTTCGACAACAACGTTACTCTTGTTGGTCAAGGTGTAATGAACCCAAATTCAAATGATAACTACTTCTATGACGAAATGAACATCCAGGGAGATAATAATCCAGATCGTCATATTATCACTACTGATGATACGTCAGAAGTTGAAAATATTCCTTTCCAAATAGAATACGTGGTTTCTAAAGATTTACCTGTAGGTCAACAAGAAGTTCAAAGAGAAGGTCAAGTAGGTAAACGCGGTACACTTTATTCAATTGTTAAATTTAATAACCAAACAATTGGTCGATTTGTTAAAGAAACATACAATATACCACCAGTTAATAAAATTATTAAAATTGGTATTGGGGCTGTAAATGATTCTAATATCAGTGGACCACTACCTCCAATTCTTGAACCACAACTTTCTGGTACAAATATTGTTAGCGGTGAAACAAGCCCTAATGCTGCCGTAACAATAACAGTAGGAGGAAGAAACTATCAAACGACATCTGATAGTTCAGGTCGATTTAATTTCCAATTGCCAAATTATATATTGCAAGAAGGGGACCACATTTCAGCCGTAGCAACTGTTGAAGGTAAAACAAGTAAACCTGGAAAAATTATTATTCCTCGAGATGGTAGAACACCTAACCTTACTACATCAGTTCAACGTGGACAAGATCAAAATAAACCAGGTAGTTGGGTAACAATTACGAATGCGACAACTGGTCAACAAGTAAGTCGATTCTTTGTACCAGATGGTTTACCTGGTAATGATGGTCGTTCTATTACTATTACAAATGAATATTTAGATCCAAGTACTGGAGAAAGAGTCGTTCAATTTAGTGACGGACGAACAATCCGTCTTCCTAAAGGACCAAAAGGAGACAAAGGTGATACAGGTGCTCAAGGTCCAGCAGGTAGATCAATAACAATTACTAGTACAACTGTGGATGCAGATGGTAATACAATTGTAAGATTTAGTGATAACACAACTCTTAAAATTCCTAAAGGACCAAAAGGTGATACAGGTGACCAAGGTCCAGCAGGTAAATCTATTACTGTCAAACACATATCTAAAGATTCACAAGGAAATACAACAGTTCAATTTAGTGATAATTCATCTATTATCATTCCAGCAGGTACGCCTGGACGTAATGGTACTTCAGTAGGAATACGTACAATTACGCCGCAAGCAAATGGCGATACAGTTGTAACGTTTACAGATGGTAAAACAATGACAATACCAAAAGGTGCCAAAGGTGATCGTGGTGAAGCTGGTCCAAAAGGTGCCGATGGTCATTCAATTACAATTACAAGCAATACGGTAGAACCAAATGGTGATCGTAAAATTGTCTTCTCAGACCACACTACCGTAGTAATTCCAAAAGGCGACAAAGGTGATAAAGGCGACAATGGTACATCAATAGGTATTACCCAAATTGATACAGACGTAGCAGGTAATAAAGTCGTACATTTTACAGATGGCAAAACAATGACAGTACCAAAAGGTCAAGATGGTACATCAATTGGAATCAAGTCTATTACGCCACAAGCAAATGGCGATAAATTAGTAACATTTACTGATAATAGAACCATGGTAATTCCAAAAGGTGACAAAGGTGATAAAGGTGCTGATGGTGCGAGTCCAACCGTGACAGCTACACGTACGCAACATGATGGAAAAGATGGTGTGGAAATCACGATTACCCCTGCAAATGGTGGTACGCCAATTAAAACTTTCGTAGCTGATGGTGAACGTGGTGAGAGAGGTCTGCAAGGCATTAACGGTGTAGATGGAAAATCTATCCGAGTATCAAGTAGCCGTGATAATCAAAAACATGAAACAACATTGACCTTCTATTACGACCAAGATGGCGATCAAGCCTTTGATGCAAGCAAAGACATCGTAGTCGACACAGCTGTTATCAAAGATGGTCGTACCCCAACGGTAGATATTAAGAAAATTTTACGTGGTGTGTCAACATTTAGAACTGCCACAGCTACCGCGAATCCTGATAAAGGTCATGAAGTCAAATTCTATTATGACAATAACAACAACGGTATTTTTGATGAAGGTGATGAAGAAATTTCATCTGGCTTCATTGCTGATGGTAAAAACGGTCAAAATGGTCGAAATGGGCGACAAGGTACTGAATTAATAAGTGGAATAATACCTCCTACAGATAGTGATGGTCTAAATGGCGATACGTATATCGACACTAACACTGGCGACACTTATAAAAAAGAAAACGGAAAATGGGTTCCAAGTGGAAATATCAAAGGACCAAAAGGTGACAAAGGTGAGAATGGTCAAAACGGTAGAGATGGAAAAGATGTTCTGAATGGCAAAGTTGATCCACAATCAAGTCAAGGTAAAGATGGCGATAAATACATCAATACTGTAACAGGTGATGTCTTTGTTAAATCAGGTGAAAACTGGACCAACGAAGGCAATATCAAAGGACCAAAAGGTGACAAAGGCGATAATGGTTTAAACGGTAGAGATGGAAAAGATGTTCTGAATGGCAAAGTTAATCCACAACCAAATCAAGGTAAAGATGGCGATAAATATATCAATACTGTAACAGGTGATGTTTTTGTTAAATCAGGTGGAAACTGGACTAACGAAGGCAACATCAAAGGGCCAAAAGGTGACCGAGGCGAACGTGGTGAGACTGGTTCAAAAGGTGACAAAGGCGATAATGGTTTAAACGGTAGAGATGGAAAAGATATTCTGAATGGCAAAGTTAATCCACAATCAAGTCAAGGTAAAGATGGCGATAAATACATCAATACTGTAACAGGTGATGTTTTTGTTAAATCAGGTGGAAACTGGACTAATGAAGGTAATATCAAAGGACCAAAAGGTGACCGAGGCGAACGTGGTGAGACTGGTCCAAAAGGTGATAAAGGCGAAAATGGCACATCAATTGGAATTACAACAATTGACACGGATTCAGCTGGAAATAAAGTCGTTCGCTTTACAGACGGCAAAACAATGACAATACCTAAAGGTCAAGATGGTACATCAATAGGTATCCGTACAATTACACCACAAACAAACGGTGACACAGTTGTAACTTTTACAGACGGTAAAACAATGACGATACCAAAAGGCGCTAAAGGCGACAAAGGTGATAACGGTCGTGATGGTACATCAATAGGCATTACAAATATTCAAACAGATGCTGCAGGTAATAATATTGTTCACTTTACAGATGGTAAAACAATGACAGTACCAAAAGGCCAAAATGGTACATCAATAGGCATCCGTACAATTACACCACAAGCAAATGGTGACACAGTCGTAACCTTCACAGATGGTAAAACAATGACGATACCAAAAGGTGCGAAGGGTGATAAAGGTGACGTAGGTGCACGAGGTGCAGATGGTCGCTCAATCACAATCACAAGTAATACAGAACAACCAAATGGAGATCGTAAACTTGTGTTCTCAGATAACACTACTGTCATCATTCCAAAAGGTGCAAAAGGTGATAAAGGCGACAATGGTACATCAATTGGAATTACAACAATTGACACAGATACAGTTGGCAATAAAGTCGTTCACTTCACAGATGGCAAAACAATGACAGTACCTAAAGGTCAAGATGGTCAATCAGTTGGCGTAAAAACAATTACCACAGCAACAAATGGAGATACAGTTGTAACCTTCACAGACGGTAAAACAATGACGATACCAAAAGGTGCGAAAGGTGATAAAGGTGACGTAGGTGCACGAGGTGCCGATGGCCGCTCAATCACAATCACAAGTAATACAGAAGAAGCAAACGGTAACCGTAAGCTTGTGTTCTCAGATAATACAACTGTCATCATTCCAAAAGGTGCGAAAGGTGATAAAGGTGATGTAGGTGCAAAAGGTGCCGATGGTCATTCAATCACAATCACTAGTAATACAGTAGAACCAAATGGAAATCGTAAACTTGTCTTCTCAGATAACACAACAGTTGTGATACCAAAAGGCGCTAAAGGTGATAAAGGTGACGTAGGTGCAAAAGGTGCTGATGGTCGTTCAATCACAATCACAAGTAATACAGAAGAAGCAAACGGAGATCGTAAACTTGTATTCTCAGATAATACAACAGTCGTGATACCAAAAGGTGTTAAAGGTGATAAAGGCGAAAATGGCACATCAATTAGCATTACGTCTATTGACACTGATACAACAGGAAACAAAGTTGTTCATTTTAGTGATGGTAAAACATTAACTGTACCAAAAGGTCAAGACGGCACATCAATTGGTATTAAATCAATTACAACATCAGCTAATGGTGATAAAGTTGTAACCTTTACAGATGGTAAAACGTTGACAATACCAAAAGGTGAAAAAGGTGACCGAGGCGACAATGGTCATGATGGCCAAAACGGACGTGATGGTGCGTCAATCACAATTACTCGCACAGAAACAGATGCTGCAGGTAACACAGTTATCCATTTCAGTGATGGTAAAAATGTAACCGTACCAAAAGGCCAAAACGGAACATCAGTGACAATACAAAATATCGCTAAACAACCAAATGGTGATACATTAGTAACCTTCTCAGATGGCAAATCGATTACGATACCAAAAGGCGACAAAGGTGACGCAGGTGTTAAAGGTGCCGATGGTCATTCAATTACAATCACAAGTAATACAGAAGAACCAAACGGAGATCGTAAACTTGTGTTCTCAGATAACACAACAGTTGTGATACCAAAAGGTGCGAAAGGTGATAAAGGTGAAAATGGTACATCTATTGGCATTTCAAGAACAGAAGTAGATGGATCAGGTAACACAGTTGTTCATTTTACAGATGGCAAAGTAATCACAATACCAAAAGGTCAAAATGGCACATCAGTAGGTATTGCAACAATTACAACGTCAAGTACTGGTGATAAAGTTGTAACCTTTACAGATGGTAAAACATTGACAATACCAAAAGGCGAAAAAGGTGACCGTGGAGATAACGGACATGATGGTACATCAATTACAATTACTCGCACAGAAACAGATGGAAATGGCAACACAGTCATCCACTTTAGTGATGGTAAAAATGTAACTGTACCAAAAGGTCAAAACGGAACATCAGTGACAATACAAAATGTCACTAAACAACCAAATGGCGACACTGTTGTAACCTTCTCAGATGGCAAAACTATTACAATACCAAAAGGCGACAAAGGTGACGCAGGTATTAAAGGTGCCGATGGTCATTCAATTACAATCACAAGTAATACAGAAGAACCTAACGGCGACCGTAAACTAGTATTCTCAGATAACACAACAGTTGTGATACCAAAAGGTGCGAAAGGTGATAAAGGTGACAATGGCCAAAATGGTGCATCAATCACAATTACCCGCACAGAAACAGATGCAGCTGGTAACACAATCATCCACTTCAGTGATGGTAAAAATGTAACCGTGCCAAAAGGCCAAGACGGCACATCAATTGGTATTAAATCAATTACTACATCAACTACTGGTGAAAAAGTTGTAACCTTCACGGATGGTCAAATATTAACAATACCAAAAGGTGAAAAAGGCGACCGAGGCGAAAATGGACATGATGGTCAAAACGGACGCGATGGTGTATCAATTACAATTACAAGTACTACAACAGATGGCGCTGGTAACACAGTTATCCACTTTAGTGATGGTCGTAATGTTACTGTACCAAAAGGTCAAGACGGTCAAAATGGTACATCAATTACAGTAACTAATACTGAATTAGATAAAGACGGAAACGCAGTTGTTCACTTTAGTGATGGCAAAACAGTAACAATACCGAAAGGCGCTAAAGGTGATCGAGGTGAAAATGGTCACGATGGCCAAAATGGCACATCAATTAGTATTACAAGTACGACAACAGATAGTGCAGGTAATACAGTGATTCACTTCAGCGATGGTAAAAATGTTACAATTCCTAAAGGTCAAGACGGACATGCCATCGATATTCAAAGTGTTACTAAAAACCCACAAGGTGATACAGTAATCACATTTACAAATGGTAAAACAGTAACAATACCAAAAGGCGAAAAAGGTGACCGAGGCGAAAATGGTCACGATGGTCAAAATGGTACATCAATTAGTATCACAAGTACAACAACAGATAGTGCGGGTAATACAGTAATTCACTTTAGTGATGGTAAAACCGTTACAATTCCTAAAGGTCAAGACGGCACATCAGTTGGTATTCAAAACATTACAAAACAACCTACTGGAGAAACAGTTGTAACATTTACAGATGGAAAATCAATTACAATACCAAAAGGTGACAAAGGCCAAGATGGCAAATCTATAACTATTATTAGTAATACAATTGAACCAAATGGTGACCGTAAAGTTATCTTCTCAGATAACACTTCAATTATTGTGCCAAAAGGTGATAAAGGTGATCATGGTGAAAATGGACATGATGGAACGTCAGTAACAGTAACTAATACAACAACAGATGGAGACGGTAATACAGTTATCCACTTCAGTGACGGTAAAACAGTAACTGTGCCAAAAGGTGCGAAAGGTGATAAAGGCCAAGACGGTACATCAATCACAATAACAAGAACTGAAACAGACCAAGCTGGTAATACAGTAATTCACTTTAGTGATGGCAAAACAGTTACAGTTCCTAAAGGTCAAGATGGCCAAAATGGACATGATGGTACATCAGTGACAGTAACGAACACAACAACAGATGGAGACGGTAATACAGTTATCCACTTCAGTGACGGTAAAACAGTAACAGTACCGAAAGGCGCTAAAGGCGACAAAGGTCAAGATGGCACATCAGTAACAGTAACCGACACAACAACAGATGGAGCTGGCAACACAGTTATCCACTTCAGTGACGGTAAAACAGTGACTGTGCCAAAAGGTGCGAAAGGTGATAAAGGCCAAGACGGTACATCAATCACAATAACAAGAACTGAAACAGATCAAGCTGGTAATACAGTAGTTCACTTTAGCGATGGTCATTCAATCACTGTACCAAAAGGCCAAGACGGACATTCAGTAGGTATTCAAGAAATCACTAAAAATGCTCAAGGTGAAACAGTTGTAACATTTACTGATAACCACTCAATCACTATTCCAAAAGGCGCGAAAGGTGATAAAGGTCAAGATGGTACATCAGTAACATTAACGAACACAACAACAGATGGAGACGGTAACACAGTTATCCACTTTAGTGATGGAAAAACAGTAACCGTACCGAAAGGCGCGAAAGGTGATAAAGGCCAAGACGGCACATCAATTACCGTAACGAACACAACAACAGATAGTGCTGGCAATACAGTTATCCACTTCAGCGACGGTAAAACAGTAACCGTACCAAAAGGTCGCGATGGACAAAATGGACGAGATGGTCATGATGGCGTATCAATTACCGTAACGAACACAACGACAGATGGCGCTGGTAACACAGTTATCCACTTCAGTGATGGCAAAACAGTTACAGTTCCTAAAGGTCAAGGTGGACACTCAGTTAGCATTCAAGAAATAACAAAAGATGCTCAAGGTGGAACAATTGTTAAATTCACAGATGGACATTCAATCACAATACCAAAAGGTGATAAAGGTGATCGTGGTGAAAAAGGTCAGGATGGTCAATCAATTACAATTGTGAGTCAAAGAGTAACTAAAGAAGGCAATACAATTGTTGAATTTAGTGATGGACATACAATTACTGTGCCAAGAGGCCAAGATGGACATTCAGTCACTGTAAAAGAAAGTCATAAAGACCAATCAGGCAATACGGTTGTAGTCTTTAGTGATGGTAATACAATTACAATAGAAAAAGGCCGTGATGGACGAGATGGTCGAGATGGCCGCGACGGACGTGACGGAAATAATGGTCAAAATGGTTACAATGGTAATAATGGCTACAATGGTCAAAATGGTTATAACGGCCAAAATGGCTATAACGGTAAAGATGGTCAGTCTATTCATATTGTAAGTCAAAAATTAACTAAAGATGGAAACACTATCATTGAATTTAGTGATGGACACACAATTACTATTCCTGGAGGTCAAAACGGACATTCAGTTACAGTAAAAGATATTCAAAAAGATCAATCAGGCAATACAATTATTATCTTTAGTGATGGTAGAAAAGTAGTTATTGAAGCATCAAAACAAATTCAAAAACAAGATGTTAAACCAACACCTTCTGCAGTTAAACATTATTACATTGACCAAGATAAAAATACTGTGATTATCTTAGCTGATGGTCGAGAAGTTTGTGTTCCATGTATCCAAGGCACACGTGCAACAATCAAATATTATTATATTGATCAAGCAGGTAATGTGCATATTGATTTCAATAATCACCCAAGTATTGTAATTCCAAGAAAACCAATTGAAATCACAAAAACACATCAACACACAAACCATCAATCATATAACCATCAACATCAAGACTTTAATGGAGGTTATAATAACTACCACAACCATTACAAAGGACAACATGACTTTAATGGACAACATTCACATCATGGTGTTAATAACTTTGTAGGACATCAAGGTAACGCTGGACATCAACATTACAGTCATTATGAAAACTATACTCATAGTCAATATGATCACGGACAAGCACATGCTAACTACGCTCATCAAGCAGTACAACATCAAGCATATAACCGTCATGTATCATATCATGGTTATGGCTATACAATGACTGAAGCAATGGCTCAATATAGAGATGTTGTTACAAAACGCTATGCTCTACCTGAAACTGGTGAAACAACATCATTATCATTAGCATATTTAATGACTCTTGTTGGTAGTATCTTACTTCTTAGTGCTTTTCGTCGCAAAAACGTTAAATAAGTAAGTATCATATAACCATTTAAAAAAGCTCTTCCTCTCTTTATAGAGGGGGAGCTTTTATTTTTTTCACTTATGAAAGTGATTTCATAATCTGAACATAGTTTCATAATGATAGTCGTTACTTCATGATGACGTATAGACACTATATAATTAGTAGTGAAAAATTGTGAAAGGTATAGGAGGCATCATTCATTTATGATTAAAGCGATTGCTGTGGATATGGATGGGACATTTTTAGACAGTCAAAAACATTATGATGAAGTAAGATTTAATCAACAATTTCAGAAACTTCAAGATAAAAATATTAAGTTTATAGCAGCAAGTGGAAATCAATATGCAAAGCTTAGATCTATTTTTGGTGATAAAGAGATGTATTTTATTGCAGAAAATGGTGCTGTGATTTATCAAGGCAACAGCTTATATGATTATAAGAGTTTTGATATACAAGACTACCAATCTTTGGTGCAATATTTAATGTTAGAACAAGGACTTCGAGAGTTTATTATATGTGGCTTAAAAAGTGCTTATATTTTAAAGGATACGTCACAACCTTTTAAAGAGAATGCGCACTTTTATTATCACCAATTGGAGGAAATTGATTCGTTTAACGTATTACCAGACGATGATTATGTAAAAATTGCTTTTAATATCAATCGGACAACGCATCCTACGCTTGATGAAGATATGGCTATACGCTTTAAGTATATTGCAAGTTT
>OLJD01000353.1_pt1 | contig 11101 bp, 11 predicted proteins | sample 1601441 | NCBI WGS metagenome assembly OLJD01 (sample SAMN04436853, study PRJEB24849) | human gut metagenome | biome: human gut; feature: NICU; material: stool | host: Homo sapiens | place: USA: Saint Louis, MO | collected 2011-10-01 | reverse complement strand
AAATATAAAAGCTAATGAAATACCAGCTGTCTTAGTAGCAAATAATGGACCTTTTACTTTTGGAAAAGATGCAGAAGATTCTGTATTTCATTCTGTAGTACTAGAAGAAGTTTCTTTTATGAATTGGCATCTAGAAGTTTTAAATAGACATAAAAGTATGAGTCAAAATTTATTAGATAAGCACTATTTAAGAAAACATGGAAAGAATTCCTATTATGGACAAGATTAATAAAAGGAGAAAAGAATGAAATTTTTTCTAGATACAGCAAATATTGACGAAATTAAAAGAGTAAACAATCTTGGTCTTTGTTATAGGTTTATTACAAATCCTTCAATTATAAAAAAAGAAGGAAAAGACTTTAAAGAAGTTGTTACAGAAATTTGTAAGCTTATAGATGGATCTGTATCAGCAGAAGTTACAAGCTATGACTATGAAATAAATGGTCAAAAAAGCAAGAGATATTTCGAAATGAGCTAAAAATAGTGTAGTTAAAATTCCAATGACAGAAGATGGGCTAAAGGCAGTAAATACTCTTTCTGAAGAAGGAATAAAAACAAACTGTACCCTTATTTTTTCAGTAAGCCAAGGATTAATGGCAGCCAAGGCTGGAGCAACCTATATCTCACCTTTTATTGGAAGAATAGATGATATGGGTGAAAATGGAATAAGATTAATTAAAGATTTAATAAAAGTTCTTGATAATTATGGTCTTGAAAGTGAGATTATAGCTGCATCAATTAGGACAAACAAGCACTTAGAAGATTCAGCTATAGCAGGAAGTCATATAGCAACAATTCCAGGAAACTTATTTGAAAAATTATGGACACACCCACTAACAACAATGGGAATAAAAGATTTAAAAAAAGACTGGGATAGCTTCCAACAAAGAAATAAGTAAAAAAATATATTTTCTAAGGGATATAGATTTTCTGTATCCCTTATTTTAGTTTTAAATTTATAAATTAGTCCTTGCTTAACAATCTAAGTATTAAATGGTAAACTATTATAGGTAAATAAAAAACATAAGGAGGCTTTATGAATTGTCTTATTGGCCAGTCTGGCGGACCTACTGCTGTTATTAATTCTTCTTTAGCTGGAGCTATCCAAGCTGGGATTGATTTTGATTTTGATAATATTTTTGTTTCTTTAAATGGTATTGAAGGACTTTTACATAATGATATAAAATTTGTTGATAAAGATTTATTTAAAAATAATAATGCAAAAGAAATGCTTAAAAAAAGACCTTCATCTATATTGGGATCTTGTAGATATAAATTGCCTGAAGATATAGAAGATGATGTATATAAACAAATTTTCGATATTTTAAAAAAATATGAAATTTCTACTTTTGTCTATATTGGTGGTAATGATTCTATGGATACTGTAATGAAATTAAATAAGTACATAGAAAAAAATGAAATAAATTGGATAAATGTTGTTGGATGTCCCAAAACTATAGATAATGATTTGTGTGAAATGGATCACTCTCCAGGATTTTCTTCTGCTGCAAAATTTGTAAATTCTGCTTTAAGACAAATTAGGCTTGATTGTGATATTTATCCTATAAAATCAATTACCTTTGTTGAAATAATGGGAAGAAATGCAGGATGGCTAACTGCTACTTCTTATCTTGCAAATTATAAATCTGATAAAGATATTGTAAGTTTAGTATATCTTCCGGAAGATGAAAAATCTTTGGATGATATAAGTATGGAAATAAAGGAAAAATTTGAAGAGGACAACAACCTGGTAATAGCTGTGTCAGAAGGATTTATGGATAAGGATTCTCTTTTAGAAAATGAAAAACAAAAATCTTTTGATAAAGGCTTTAACCACCCAATTATTGCAGGAATAGGACAAAAAATTTCTGACTATATCCACAATGAATTAGAAATAAAAACTCGTTGCGTAGAACTTAACATAGTTCAAAGAACAAGCTTTTTGATTTCAAAAACAGATTCTGATGAGGCGTATCAATTAGGATATTTGGCTATTAAATATGGAAGAGAAAAAACAAATATAGTTCCTATATTAAAAAGAGAAAATTCAAATGATTATAAGGTGAAATATTCAACTACAAAACCTTCAAATATTGCGAATAAAGAGAAGAAAATTCCTCAACAGTGGTTAGATTCTAGAGAAATTTTGAAAGAAAAAATTATAGACTATACTCTTCCTTTAATAAAAGGAGAAGTAGTACAAGAATTTAATGATGGAATTTTTGATTATATTAAATTAGAAGATTTTACAAAATAAAAGACCCTTTTATGGGTCTTTTTAATAAAATATAATTTATAATTATTTAATCATTTTACTCTTTTATATGTGATATATTTATATTTTGTATTATCTTCTATTATTTCTTCTGATTCATCAACGATTTTAAAATCATCATCCTCATCAAAATTATGAAGGAAGGTGTCGGCATCTTTTTTCGCATCAATTTTTGTAATAATAGCCTCATCACAATAAGCTAAAAGTAAGTCTACAATTTGATTTCCTCCAATTACAAAAACATCCCTATCTTTTTTGTTTTCCTCAAGATATTTCAAAAGTTTATTCACATCATTAAAAACTATGGCATCATCAAGTTTTAAATTTTTGTTTCTAGTTAATACAATATTTTCTCTATTTGGAAGAGCTCCATTCATTGAATTATAAGTTTTTCTTCCCATAATTACTATATTATTTAAGGTGATTTTTTTAAAATGAGCCAAATCTTTTTTAAAATGAAAAAGTAACTTGTTGTCTTTACCAATTCCAAAATCTCTATCTACTGCTAAAATTATTTTCATATTCACTCCTTTTTAATTTCTATTATTTATTTTATCATTTTAAATTTTAAATTTAAACTCGTGAAAACTTTTTTATTAAAAGTATAATATATTTATAAATATGAAAAATAAAGGAGTAAATAATGAAGTTTTTTCTAGATACTGCAAACGTTGATCAAATCAAAAGAATAAATGATTTAGGACTTTGTGATGGAGTTACAACAAATCCATCTATAATAAAAAAAGAAGGAAAAGATTTTAAGGAAGTGGTTACAGAAATAGCTTCTATTGTTGATGGCCCAATCTCAGCAGAAGTTACTTCCTATGATTATGAATCTATGGTAGAAGAAGCTTTAGATATTTCTAAATGGGCAGAAAATATTGTAGTAAAAATTCCTATGACAGAAGATGGATTAAAAGCTATTAACACACTTTCAAAGAAAGGTATTAAAACAAATTGTACACTAATTTTTTCAGTAAGCCAAGGTCTTATGGCAGCAAAAGCTGGAGCAACATATATTTCTCCATTTGTTGGAAGAATTGATGATATGGGAGAAGATGGGGGAGAATTAATTTATAATTTAAAAACAGTTTTAGATAATTATGGTCTAGAAAGTGAAATTATAGCTGCATCAATTAGAACAAACAAACACCTAGAAGAAGCTGCACTTGCAGGAAGTCATATTGCAACAATTCCAGGAAATTTATTTGAAAAAATGTGGACTCATCCATTGACTACACAAGGAATAGAAAATTTTAAAAAAGATTGGGATAGCTTCGTAAAAGGAGATAAATAAGTAAAAGAGCCTATAATGCTCTCTTTTTATATAAAAAATGGATAGCAATTGCTATCCATTTTTTGAATTATTATTTTATTTAATATTTAATTCTTTGTATTCAAAATTATCATCTTCGGCTACACCTTTGTTGGTTACATAACCATCATAGGTATTTATAGCAGAAATTATTTCTGGTGATTTTTCACAAGCATTTTTTAAACCTAGATTTGCTATTGTTTTTATATATTTTGTTGTTGCATTTGATAGGGCGTATGTTGATGTCATAGCAACAGCACCTGGAATGTTTGCAACTGCGTAATGAATTACACCATGTTTTAAAAAAATTGGATCAGTGTGGCTAGTTGGATGCCCTTTTGTAATATCTGTTGAACCACCTTGGTCAATAGCAACGTCAACTATTACAGATCCTTCTTTCATTTCTTTTACCATATCTTCTTTTATAAGTTGTGGTGCACGTCTACCAGGTATTAAAACTGTAGAGATAACTAAGTCAGCACTTTTAACTGATTCTTCAATATTAATTGAGTTTGAATAAAGTGTTTCAATTTTATCTGGGAATAAATCTTGTAGACGACTTAAAGCATCAATATTTACATCCAAAACTGTAACTCTTGCTCCCATACCTACAGCAATTCTAACAGCTCCAGTTCCTACAGTTCCTGCACCTACAATAACAACATGAGCTGGCCTTACGCCTGGAACTCCTTGAAGTAAAATTCCTCTACCACCAGCAGGTTTTGTAAGATATTTTGCGCCTTCTTGAACTGCCATTCTTCCAGCGATTTCACTCATTGGAGTAAGTAAAGGCAATTTATTATCAAGTTTTAAAGTTTCGTAAGCAATTCCTGTAACTTTTTTATCAACTAATTCCTTAACTAATTTTTCATTACTAGCAAGATGGAGGTAAGTATATAAAATCAAATCTTTTCTTAAATATTTATATTCTTCTTCTAAGGGTTCTTTAACTTTATATATAATATCAGATTTTGCCCAAACATCTTCAGCTGAATCAATTATTTTTGCTCCAACTTCTTCGTAATCTTTATCTTCAATGCCAGAACCAATTCCAGCCTTAGTTTCTATTAAAACTTCATGACCAGCTTTGATTAATTCTGCAACAGCTCCAGGTACTGCTGCAACTCTGTATTCTTGATCTTTTATTTCTTTTGGTACACCTATTATCATAATTCCTCCTTAAATTATTGAATTATTCTAATAAAGTTATACCCAATTTGCAATAAAAATAATTTATTTTTAATTAATTTTCACCAAAAACAAATTTTTCCAAATAATAAGCTATGCCATCCTCATCATTAGTTTTAGTAATGAAATCTGCCTTTGATTTCATAAAATCAGTTCCATTACCCATAACTACACCATGTCCTGCCATTTCAATCATGGTAAGATCATTTTCTTCATCTCCAAAAGCAATCACATCATCCATAGACATATTAAAATAATCAGCAATTTCTTTTAAACTTCTTCCCTTATCAATACCTTTTGGCATGATTTCATAAAAATATGGTGTTGACTTAACTTGGGCAGTTTTCTCAAAAAACTTATCCTTTAATTTTTTTGCATCTTTGTCAATCAAATTAGGGTTTTGTGAAAACATAATTTTATTTGGAGCAAAATCCAAACTATAAGCTAAATCATCAATAACTTTGTAACTAGTAAAGGCCTTATCACAAATTTCTTTTAAAGTGTAAGTATCAGATGAGCTTGTAAGTATTCCATCATCAGAATAAATAATATAGTGCATATCTAGATTTTTTTCGGAAAATTGTAAAATTTCTTTAGCTAGATTAAGATCTAATGAATGATTTATTATAACTTGACCTGTTTTATAATTTGTAATTCTTCCTCCATTAAAATTGGAAAGTAGACCACCAAATTTTTTAAATTCCAAAATATCAGCAAAAGGATAAACCCCAAATGGATCACGGCCTGATGCTATAACAACAATGTGGCCTAATTCTTGAGCTTTGATTAAAGCGTCATGAGTTTTTTTGTTAACTTCTCTATTAGAATTTAATAAAGTCCCATCAATATCAACAGCAATAATTTTTTTCATTCTTACTCCTTTTTCTTTTCTTTTATAATATGTAATTATATTATAGAAATATTTTTTATCAAAAATAAGAAAATTTAAAATCTTAAATATTTTTTTACAAAAGAAGTAAAAAATTCGGGTAATAAGATAAAAAGGAGGGAGTATGGCTAATAGTATTAGTGTGGAAAGAAAATTGAAGTTTCAAAATTTTAAACGTTCTGAGCTTGCTCAAAGGCTGGGTAGAGTCTCTAGAATTTGTAATGATTTGGATATTCCGATTTTGATTATTGTTGATGGATGGGAATCTTCTGGGCGTGGCTTTGTTATTAAAGACTTGTGCCGTGAATTTGCTGCTAAAAATTTTGATGTTGATGTTTTTGATAAGGATGAATCTTATGATGATAAGTTTCCTTTTATTAGAAAGTTTTGGATAAATGTTCCGCAAAAGGGAAAAATCAAAATTTTTGATAGGTCTTTTTATTATAAAATTTTTGAAAAGAAAAATTTATCTGATAAAAAAATTCAAGAAAGAATTGATTCTATTAAATCAATTGAAAAGGCTCTTTTTGATGATCAAACTATAATCTTGAAATTTTTCTTAAATATTGATAAGAAGGAACAGAAAAAAAGGATAGAGAAATTGGAAGATTCTTTTAAGGAAGATTTTTATATGGATGGTTTGGATTTGGACCAACAAAAAAACTATAAGGATTATGAAAAACACTTCAAAGAGACCTTAAAGGCCACTGATTTTCCTTATGCAAGATGGGATATAGTTGATTCTAATGATAAAAAAGCTGCCAGCAAGGAAGTTTTGGGTTTTGCAATCGATAGGATTAGTCAAGGCATGGAAAGAATTATTAGGCAAAGAGAGGAAAATGAAAATAATAAGAGAGATTATGTTTCTTCTTCGAATATTTTACAAAATATAGATCTTTCTAAAACTATTTCTGATGATGAGTATGAGGAGAAAAAAGATAAACTCCAAGATGAAGTTGCAAAAATTATGTATAAATATTATCAAAAGGGTATTAGTCAAGTTTTGGTTTTTGAAGGAGTTGATGCTGCTGGAAAAGACGGAGCTATTGAAAGATTAATTAAGGAAGTTGATCCTAGACTTTACAAGGTTCACGGAATTTCTGCCCCATCAAAGGAAGAATTATCTAGAAATTATTTGTGGAGATTTTTTACAAAACTTCCTAAAGATGGATATGTAGGAATTTTTTCAAGATCTTGGTATGGAAGGGTTATGGTAGAAAGAGTTGAAGGATTTGCCAAAACAAATGAATGGGATAGAGCCTATGATGAAATACTTGATATGGAAAAGCAAATTTATGACCATGATTCTTTGCTTTTGAAATTTTTTGTAACAATTGATAAGGATGAACAATTAAAAAGATTTAAAGCTAGGCAAAGAAATCCTGATAAGCAATATAAAATTACAGATGAGGACTGGAGAAATAGGGAAAAATGGGATAATTATATTGAGGCAATGAATGAAATGATCGAAAGAACCAATGCTAGCTATGCTCCTTGGGTAATTGTTGAAGGAAACTGTAAAAAATATGCGAGAATAAAGGTTATGGAAGAATATATAAAAGCTGCCAAAAATCACTTAAAAATACTTGAAAATAAAAAATAATTTTTAAATGTAACATAGGTTACCGATAAATAGTTTTTTTTCATGTATTATAGGATTGTAAGAGAAAAAGAGTATTAAAATAAAGTATAAGAGAAAGGAATTTATTATGTTTTGTTTTCAATGTCAAGAAACAGCTGGCAACAAGGGCTGTACAAAAGTAGGTGTTTGTGGAAAAGATGAAAATACTGCAAACAGCCAAGATTTATTAATATATGTAACAAAGGGACTTTCAGAAGTTTTAAATAAATTAGAAAATGTTGATTCTAAATATTATGATCTAATTTCAAATAATATGTTTGTAACAATTACAAATGCAAATTTTGATGAAGAAGATATTTTAGACAAGGTAGAAGAAACTATTAAGGCAAAAGATGAATTAATAAAAGAAAATAATATTGAAGGTTTATCAGATGCTGGAAATTATACAACAGATGATAGAAATGAGCTAAAAAGAAAAGCTATCGAAGTTGGTGTATTAAATATAGTAAATGAAGATGAAAGATCTTTGGTTGAATTAATAACTTATGGTCTAAAGGGAATGGCAGCTTATAACCATCACGCAAATGTTTTGGGTTATAGAAATGATGAAGTTGACAAATTTATTGCTCAAACTTTGGAAAAAACTTTAAAAGATGATAAAGATATCAATGATTTAATCAATTTAACAATGGAGACTGGAAAACATGGTCTAATGGCTATGGAGACTTTGGACAAGGCAAATACAGAAAAATTTGGTAATCCAGAAATTACAGAAGTAGATTTTTCTGCAGGAGAAAATCCAGCAATTTTGATTTCAGGTCACGACTTAAATGATATGGAAATGTTACTTGAACAAACAAAGGGAACTGGAGTAGATGTTTATACTCACTCAGAAATGTTACCTGCAAATTATTATCCAAAATTCAAAAAATACGATCATTTCCACGGAAACTATGGTAATTCTTGGTGGAGCCAAAATGATGAATTCCAAAAATTCAATGGACCAATCTTGATGACAACAAACTGTATAGTTCCACTTAAAAAAGATAATGACTATCTTGATAGGCTATTTACAACAGGAAATGCAGGATATCCTGGTGCGAAACACATAAATCCAGATGAAAATGGCCACAAAGATTTCTCACAAATTATTGAAATGGTAAAAGCATGCAAGGCTCCAGAAAATTTAGAAAATACAAAAATTGTCGGAGGATTTGCCCACAACCAAGTTGAGGCTCTTGCTGGAGATGTAGTAAAAGAAATTAAGGCTGGAAATATTAAAAAATTCGTTGTAATGGCAGGATGTGACGGAAGACATAAGGGAAGATCATATTACACAGAATTTGCAGAAAAATTACCAAAAGATTATGTAATTTTAACAGCAGGTTGTGCAAAATATAGATACAACAAACTAAATCTTGGAGATATTAATGGAATTCCTAGAGTATTAGATGCAGGTCAATGTAATGATTCATATTCTTTAGTAAAAACTGCCTTATTATTACAAGATGCATTTGGTCTTGAATCAGTAAATGACTTACCATTAGAATTTAATATAGCTTGGTACGAACAAAAAGCTGTAATAGTTTTACTAGCTCTATTAAGTTTAGGAGTACAAAATATTCACCTAGGACCAACACTACCAGCTTTCTTATCTGAAACAGTAGTAGACTTCTTGGTAGAAAATTTCAATATTGCTCCAATTACAAATGTAGAAGAAGACTTAGAAGTATTTACAGCGTAAAAAATAAAGAGAAAATAAATCTTATTAAAAGACCCACCGATCAGTGGGTCTTTTTTGAATTTTAATATTCTTTCATCATTTTTTTCACATCCTTGTGTAAGTAAAAAAGAGCAATAACATTAGGAATAACCATCAAAGAATTAAATAAATCTGATAAATTCCAAACCAAATCAATTTCTCTTGTAGATCCCCAGATTATAAAAAATAAAACTATAATTCTGTAAGGAATTAGACCTTTTTTTCCAAATAAAAATTTGATATTAGTTTCGCCAAAATAATACCAACCAACTATTGTTGTAAAAGCGAAAAAAGTTAAAGATATTGAAAGAAGAATTTTTCCTAGATTTCCAAAACCTAATTCAAAAGCTTTTTGGGTAACAAGGGCACCTTCAAGACCAAATTCATTTGCCTTTGTTGAAAGAATAATTAAAGCTGTTGCTGTACAAACAACCATTGTATCTATAAAAACTCCAACCATAGCAGTGTAGCCTTGTTCAATTGGATGTTCAACTACTGCAGTTGCGTGAGCGTGAGGAGTTGAACCCATACCGGCTTCATTTGAAAAAAGTCCCCTAGCAACACCCATAACGAGAGCTTTTTTAATACCAAATCCCAATGCCCCACCAGCAGCTGCCTTTGAAGTAAAAGCTGCCTGAAAAATTGTTTTTATAGTTGATGGAAGATTAGCCCTAAATTTGATAAGGATAATTACTGAAAAAACTATATAAATAAGAGCCATAAAAGGAACTACAAGTTGGGCAAAATTTGCAATTCTATTAATACCACCAATAAAAACTAAGCCTGCAACAATAGCTACAATAATTCCAATTATGATTAAAGGAATAAAATTAAAAGCTTCATTTATACTAGTAGCTATAGAATTTGATTGGGTCATATTACCAAAAAATCCTAAGGCAAGAACTATAAGAATTGCAAAAGTTTTTGCCAAAATCATTCCTAATTTTTTATTTTTAAAACCATTTTTCATATAATAGGCAGGTCCACCTACATATCCATCTTCATTACTTTCCCTATATTTTTGAGCAAGGCAAGATTCGGCAAAAATTGTAGCCATACCTAATAAGGCAGAAAACCACATCCAAAAAATAGCGCCAGGTCCACCAATAACAATAGCAGTAGCTGTTCCTGCAACATTTCCTGTTCCAACTTGAGCGGCAATTGCAACAGATAAGGCTTGAAAGGATGAAATTCCATCGCTATTTTTTTCAAACATACCACCAAAAACATTTTTAAAAGCAGTATTAAATTTTCTAAACTGGATTGCTCCTGTATATATTGTGTAAAAAATTCCCACACCAAGCAAAGATCCAATTAGTAACCAATTCCTAATTACACTGTTTAAATTATTAATTAAATTAGATATCATAATTTCTCCTATAACTTATTCATTTCTTTTCTATAATAAAAATCCTGGATTTAGTGTTGATTATATAGTATTAAAATATATTTTGTCAAATAACTTTATTTAAATAATCCAATATAATAACATAAAAAAAACAATAGATTTAAATTTTTATTTTAAAAATATTAATAAGGTATAGTTTTATAGAGGTGGAAAATGAATTTAAGACAAATACCCTTATTTAAAAACTTAACAGAAAAAGATTTAAAAATATTAGAAGAAAACATAAAAATAGAAGAAAAAATTTATGAAAAAGGATCATATATATTTAATCAAGGCGATATAAAAGGAGATTTATATTTTTTGATAGAAGGATCGATTCTTGTGGCGAAATTTGATTCAAATGGTAAAAGATCAATAATACAAACTTTTAACAATAAAGGAATATTTGGAGAAGTTTATGCCTATCTAAATGAGCCATTTGATTTTTCAGCCTTAGTTCAGAAAAAATCTAAGGTATTAGTGATAAAAGCCTTATTCTAAGTCAAAAAAATCAAATTACAAATCAATTTACTCTCAGACAAAAAATAGCAAATTTCTTATTAATAGAAGAAGAAAACAATAAGATAAACTTAAAACAAACAAGAGAAGAACTAGCCGACTTCCTATCAACCACAAGACCTTCTTTATCTAGAGAATTATCTAATATGGCTGATGAAAATATTATAAAAATTTCTGGTAAAGA
>OLJD01000342.1_pt1 | contig 11399 bp, 8 predicted proteins | sample 1601441 | NCBI WGS metagenome assembly OLJD01 (sample SAMN04436853, study PRJEB24849) | human gut metagenome | biome: human gut; feature: NICU; material: stool | host: Homo sapiens | place: USA: Saint Louis, MO | collected 2011-10-01 | reverse complement strand
AAGTCAATATTATTTTATATGTTGTGCCATGTTTTTTTGAGTTAAATAATGATGGACTGCTTTAGCAACTCCACGTCCTTCTCTAATAGCCCACACAACCAAACTTTGTCCGCGTCGCGCATCTCCAGCAGCAAAGATATGCGGATGATTTGTTTGATAATTTATGTCATCGGCTACTATTTTATTGCGTTCTGTAGCAATATGAAATGCATGTGGCACTGTATTTTCTGTACCAACAAATCCAATGGATAGCAACACTAAGTCTGCTGGCCAGTGACGTTCTGTACCATCAACGATTGACATACCATTTTCTGTTTGCTCTAAAACTTGTGTAAAGACACCTCTAACATATCCTAAATGGTCTACATCATAGCGCATAGTTTGAACACCATAAGCACGTGGTTCTTTACCAAAGCGTGCTTCATATTCTTTATGGGCATAATCCATTTTGAATACTGGCATCGCAAGTGGCCATGCTGTATTGTAATCAACGGTCATCTTTTCTGGTAACCGTGTATATTTATTGAACTGAACCACAGACTTACAGTTTTCACGTAAAGCCGTAGCTACGCAGTCTGCTCCTGTATCACCTGCGCCAATAACAATAACATTTTTGTTTTTTGCCGTAATAGTTGGCTGATTTATTTCACCATTTAACACCTGCATTTGTTCAGTTAGATAGTCCATAGCAAAATGAATTCCAAATCCCATCCGTCCTTCTAATGGTAAATCTCTAGCCTGTTGGGAACCTGTACATAGAATAATAGCATCAAACGTATCTTCTAACGTTGTTTTGCTGATATCTACCCCCACCTCAACATCAGTCTTAAAGCATATACCTGCTTCTTCCATTAATGCAATACGGCGGCAAACTACATTCTTGTCCAATTTCATATTAGGAATACCATACATCAGCAAACCACCAGGCTCGTGGGCCTTTTCAAATACTGTAACCTGATATCCTTGATAGTTTAATTCCTCAGCAGCAGTTAAACCAGCCGGTCCACTACCAACTATAGCCACCGATTGATTTCTAGAGGTACGAGGGTATTTAGGTGAAACCCAACCATGCTCATAAGCTTCATCAATAATAGTGCGCTCAATTCCTTTTATAGCAACTGATTCTCTATTGATTTTCATAACACATGAGTTTTCACATGGTGCTGGACAAACTCGGCCAGTAAATTCCGGAAAATTATTTGTTTCTTTTAGACGCTCATAAGCACTTTTAAAGTCTTGATGATACACTAAATCGTTCCATTCAGGAATGTAATTACCAATAGGGCAGCCTATCGTTTCTTTGCCATAAGGTAGCCCCGTCTGACAAAAAGGTGTGCCACAATCCATACATCGAGCACCTTGAATCCTTGCTTCCTCTTTAGTAAAACGTTGTTGAAATGGCTGATGATTTAACAGTCGATCTGCTAATGATAATTCCGTCAGCGATTGTTTGTCATACATCATAAAACCCTTATATTCCCCCATGACCATCGCTCCTTCCATCAATACACTAACGTCGGTTGCAATGCTTTATCTATCGACGTGCTATCATCATTAAAAGCCGCCAATAATGCATCAGCATCACTGCTATACTGACGTCGTTTTATCTCGATTTTTTGCATCATTAATTCATAATCTTTTGGTATCACTTTAACTGCACGTGACTCTATTTGGTCAAACTGTTTAAGCACATCACGTGCTTTCGTACTATTTGTATAGGCGATGTGTGCCTCTAGCATTTGACGGATTAATGCTTGTTCTTCTTGATGTACAACTTGTTTAAATGCCAAAGTCTCTAGTGCATGTGTAGCTTTGAATGCTTCAACATCACTCGGGAAGACATAACATACACCACCACTCATACCTTGACCAAAGTTTTTACCTACGTCTCCTAGTATGAGCACGTGTCCTCCTGTCATATACTCTAGGCCATGATCTCCGATTCCTTCTACAACAACATTCACACCGCTATTACGAATACAAAATCGTTCGCCAGCACGACCATTAATATACGCCTCTCCGGCGGTGGCACCATAAAAACAAACATTTCCTACAATAATATCTTTTTCTCTTTCAGGTTTTGGTGCTTTAATACAAATTTTGCCACCTGACAATCCTTTACCAACATAGTCATTTGCATCACCAGTATGTTGTATTGTTAATCCTTGTGGCGCAAATGCTGCTATACTTTGCCCAGCATGACCAGATGTTTTTACTATAATGGTATCTTCTGGCAAGCCATCCGGACCATAGTATTCTGTTATCGTACTACCCGTAATAACACCAACATCACGTTGTTCATTATGAATAACATATGTCCCCTCAAAGTGTTGGCCTTCTTTAATTGCGATTTGTGCATCGTAGTACAAACTACTTAAATCAAAACCTTGTTCTAAATGATGTTGTTGCATCATCTGTTGATAATTCACACCAGCTATTGGTTCAAGTAGTGGCGACAAATCTAAGGTTGCCGCTTTAGATCTTGGCGGTATATCCGTTGCACGCTCAAGCAAGTCTGTACGACCAATCAAATCTTCTACGCGTTTTAAACCTAGAGAAGCTAAAATTTCCCGCATTTCTTCTGCGATAAAATACATAAAATTCACGACATGTTCTGCTTTGCCATTAAATAATGCACGCAAATCCTTATTTTGAGTAGCAATACCCACGGGACAAGTATCTTTATGACACACCCGCATCATGACACATCCCAACACAACAAGTGGTGCCGTAGCAAAACCAAACTCTTCAGCACCTAATGCGCAAGCAAGTGCAACATCTCTACCTGTAAGTAATTTACCGTCCGTTTCAATTTTGACACGACTACGTAAATCATTAAGCTTTAACGTTTGATGTGTTTCTGCTAACCCAATCTCCCAAGGTAATCCTGCATGTTGTATACTCGTTTTTGGTGAAGCACCTGTACCACCATCATAGCCACTGATTACGATCTTATCGGCAAAAGCTTTTGCGACGCCAGAAGCAATCGTACCAACGCCTGATTTCGATACTAATTTTACCGCCACATCCGCATTTCTATTTGCATTTTTTAAATCATGAATCAATTGTGCTAAATCCTCAATCGAATAAATATCATGATGCGGTGGTGGTGAAATAAGTCCAATCCCAGGTGTTGCACCTCTCACCTTGGCAATCCAAGGATATACTTTACTGCCTGGTAATTGTCCTCCTTTACCTGGTTTAGCACCTTGAGCAACTTTAATCTGTAACTCTTTTGCATGTTGTAAGTATTCACTTGTTACGCCAAAACGACCGGATGCTACTTGCTTTATGGCACTAGATATATTACTGCCATCTGCTTGCTGTTTATAGCGGTAAGCATGTTCTCCACCCTCACCACTGTTGCTTTTTCCACCTAACTGATTCATAGCTTTGGCTAAAGTCTCATGTGCTTCTGCCGAAATTGAACCATAACTCATTGCGCCTGTATTAAATCGTCTTACAATCTCTTCTGCTGATTCCACCTCTTCAATTGAGATTGGGTGCTGTTGTTTAAACGTTAGTAAGTCTCTGATATGGTCAAACCGTTTGCTATGAACTGCAGCAGTAAATTCTTTGAATTGTTGGTAGTCATTTTCGCGACATGCGTGTTGTAACTTGAAAATAGTCAATGGATTAAATACATGGTGCTGTCCTTGTTGTCTCCATTGAAATACACTTCCTGAAGGTAAATAATCTAAGTGTCGTTGTTGCTGTGCTTTATTTTCTGCTTCTATTTGTGCTATGGATAACCCTGATAGCTTAGACGGCGTGCCTGGGAAATAGCGTTCAATAACTTCATGAGACAAACCAATTGCTTCAAAAATTTGAGCACCGTGATAACTTTGTACCGTTGAAATACCCATTTTAGCCATGACTTTTATGACGCCTTCAGATAAAATTTGAGTATATGTTTCGACATTATTTGAAACTTTACCTGTTAGCTTTTTCTGTACTGTCAACTGTTCAATGGTTGCTTGCGCAAGATATGGTACTACCGCATTCGCTCCGTAGCCTAATAAGCACGCAACATGATGAACTTCTCTTGTTTCTCCGCTATAAGCCACGATACTTGTATTCATGCGTAAATTTTCTTTAATGAGTAGCTGATGAATATAGCTGGTTGCAAGTAATATAGGCATGGCATATGCTGTTTTCTGGCTCAACAAACTATCATCTAATACGAGAATTTCAGCGCCATCTTTAACTGCTTCAATGGCCTGTTGACCAAGCAATTCAAGTGCATCTGCAAGCACATTTGTATATAAGGTAGATAATCGTACTGTCTTGAACTCACTCGATTCAATATATTCAAGCTGACTAGGTGTCAATACAGGTCTTTGTAATTGAATTCGCTTTAGCGCTTCCGGCGTCGGATGTAATATATTCCCTTCTGCACCTAGGTAAGACAGTTCACTTGTTACTATTTTCTCACGATAAGCATCAATGGGTGGATTAGTAACTTGTGCAAATAATTGCTTAAAGTAATTGAATAAACTTTGTGGTTGTTCATTTAATACAGCTATTGGCACATCATAACCCATGGCACCAATTGGATCTTTCTTGCCAGTCACAAGTTCACTCATATATTTATTAATATCTTCTTTGGTATAGCCAAATTGTTGTTGTAACTTAAATATTGTTGTTTCAGATAAACACGATGATTGATAACCTATTTGTTCCAAGTGTAAATCAATTTTATGCTTTGCAAGCCACGTTTTATAAGGATATTGTGTTGCTATTCGTGATTTCAGCTCATTATTTTCAATTACTTGCTGTGTCTCAAAATCCACAAGCAATAATTTACCTGGATTTAACTGCCCTTTATAAGCGACATTCGCTTCTGGAATATCAACCACACCAACTTCAGAAGAAAAAACAATATAATTATCCTTTGTAATCGTATAACGTCCAGGTCTCAAACCATTACGATCTGTTAAAGCGCCTATTTTATCGCCGTTACAAAACGATATCATTGTTGGTCCGTCCCAAAGTTCCATCAAGTAGCTATAAAATTCATAAAATGCACGCACCGTTGCATCATTTGCTTTGTCATGTTGCCATGGTTCTGGTATAAGGAGCATCGCTGCTTGTTCAGGTTCCATAGCAAGTGTTAAAAATTCTAACGCATTGTCAACAATAGCAGAATCACTACCATCTTCATCTACAATCTGGCAAATCTTATGTGCATCATTCGGAAATAATGTTTGAATCAGTTGTCGTTGACGCGCCCGCATCCAGTTCACATTCCCTTGAATGGTGTTAATTTCTCCATTATGCATTAGCATACGGTTAGGATGTGCCCGTTTCCAACTTGGGAATGTATTCGTGCTAAAACGAGAATGTACCAATCCAAATTTAGACTGATAATCTGAATGTTGTAAATCCAAATATAACCCCTTAATCTGATCAGATCTCAGCCATCCTTTATAAACAATTGTTTTATGAGATAAGCTAGTAAAATAAAGTTCTAACCCCTGTTGTTCAGCTTCGTGTTCAATTTGTTTTCTTGCCAAATATAACTTTTTCTCGATATCTTGATGATTAGTAATGTCGACAAAGATTTGATAGACATATGGCATAGTCTTAGCTACATGCTGTGCTAATACCTCTTTATTTACAGGTACTTCACGATATCCTAGCACCTTTAGTCCTTCACTACGAAATAACAAATCTATCATTTTCTGATATCGTGTATTTACTATGACCTTTTGAGAAAAGAATAATCCTACCGCGTATTCCCCTTCACACGAAAGTTCAAAATCAACATGTTTATTAAAATAATCAAATGGTATTTCGGTCATTATTCCTGCGCCATCGCCTGTAATACCATCTGCGCCCACACCACCGCGATGATCTAAACGACGTAACATTTCTAATGATTTGTCAACAATGTCATGCGAGCGTTTATTATCCATATTGGCATAAAAACCAATACCACAAGCATCATGTTCTTCTCGATAATCATATAATCCTCTTTTTATTGTTAAATCACACATGATGCATACCCCATTTTCAAGAATTTTCTGAATTTTTAGAACAATGATAGTTAATGGAGGAATAGGCATGGAAATCAAACAATTAAAATATTTTTTAGAGGTAGCTAAAAGAGAACATCTTTCTGATGCAGCATTAGAACTAGATATCGCCCAGTCGGCAATTAGTCGGCAGATTCAACAATTAGAAGATGAGTTGCAAGTCAAACTATTTAAGCGTCAAGGGCGTAACATTCGTTTAACCACAGCAGGTAAAGACTTTGTTATTCATGCCACTAAATTATTAAATCAAGTAGATGAAACTTTGACATTATTCCGTCAACAAGAATCCAATAATCTTTATTCTATTAATCTAGGATATGAACAAGGCTATGTTGCTGAACGTATATTACCATTAATACAAACATTTGAACGTCAGTATGATAGTAAAATTATTCCACAACAAGTTTCTCAAGATTCCACGAAGCAGATATTAGTGGATGCGTTGGATGTCGCAATTACTGAGCTTACTCCAACGCTACAACAAAACAACGATTTAAATGTAACTTTATTATATGAAGAAACATACCATTTATATTTACCTAAAGAAGAACCGTTAGCTCTGGCGATGAACCCACACTTAGCTCAATTTGAAGGCGCAACGATTTTTACATTAACGCCACTGTCCACAACAATGATAGCTTTAATTGAACAATTAACTAAAGCTACACTACACGTCGTCACACATCCGGCGCTAGCTCAATATTTACTTGCACAACATCGTGGTTTTATATTAGCACCTGATTATCAACGCTTAACTGTCAGTTCACTTGATTATAAAGATATTTCACTTAATCACACGCCTTTAAAACGCTCTATCTGCATCGTAGTGCGCAAAGAAAATAATAAGCCTGATGTGCAACAATTAACATCACTGATACAAACTTTATTTAATCGTGTTTCAACATATCATTAATCGTTCACGCCACTTTATAAAGCTGCTAATATTTGAAATGCTAAAGCTTAGGGCGTATAATCACTCTATCTTTAAAGTGAAAGGACCGTCTTAACATGATGCAATATAAAAACATATTGAATTCAAGATTTTTTTGGCTAATTTGCAGTTTAGCAGTCCTTATATTAGCAGTGTTTATTTTTACATTTTTCAACGATCGACTCTACCACACGCCTATTGCCAAGATTACAAATGTCGAACAAGTTCATCAGCAAAAAATAACTGATGAACACCATAATACAGATACAAAGTACAAACAACGTCTAACATTAGAAATATTAAATGGTAAGTTTCAGCATCAAACAACAACCATTAACCATACATATGTAGCATCTCAAGCAGATACAGAAGCCTTTTCTAAAAATAACAAAGTACTTTTACATATAACAGATTCATTAAAAAGCGCAACTATTATCGAAAAAAAACGTGATTCCCTAGTCGTTGCAATTTCTGGAGTATTCATACTCGCCGTACTCATTGTTGGTAAGAAAGTCGGTTTGCAATCGATTCTATCACTAGCCTTCAATACTTGTGCCGTCTTATTGGCTATTCAACTTCATAACCAGCATCCTTCATTAAGTCTCTTTGGACTTATGACAATTGCTGTTACCTTAGCGACAATCATCACACTACTACTAGTCACCGGATTAAAGCTGAGGTCATGGATAACGATTGCCAGTACTTTACTCGGCACTCTATTAAGCATTGGCATTACTGCATTGGTCATTCGTTTAACCGATGGTGCAGGTATAAAATATGAAACGATGAGTTTTCTCACATTACCACCTAAAGAAGTATTTTTAGCTTCCGTCTTAATTGGGTCTCTCGGTGCAGTTATGGATGTTGCTATCACTTTATCTAGTGGTATGTATGAAATTTATCAACGTACACCTGACATAAGTATACAGCGCCTTGCAGTAGCCGGACGACGTATCGGTCAAGATATCATGGGAACCATGACGAATATACTATTATTTTCATATTTGTCTGGAAGTCTACCAATGCTACTTATATATCTAAAAAATGCCAATACATTTACTTACACGATTTCAATGAATTGGTCGTTAGAAATTACTCGAGCGATTTCTGGCGGGATTGGCATTGTCTTAACGATACCTATTACTATTACTTTAATGAGCCTTTTTATTAAATTGCGAGGTGAGCCATCATGAGTGCAATTACATTATTAGGATTTATCTTATTTTTATTAATGATTGTTTTTGGCGGGACTAAGGGGCTTATTTCATTTTTAACCTTATTCTTAAATTTTATCATTTTATTGATAAGTATCGTTTGTATTATGTTGGGTATACCGATATACGTGGTACTCGTCATTTTCTGTATCGTAGTTGCTTCATGCAATTTATTCATTTTAAATAGTTATAATATTAAAACTAAAGCCGCCTTTCTAGGCACAATGATAACCATCATGATACTTATTCTAGGTATTTATTTATCTGTTCGACTCGGTCATTTACAAGGTTTTACTACTGAACAACAGGATGAAACTTATATATTTTCCATGAATATTGGTATCGATATGGTGCAATTTATGGTGTTTACCATTGTGTTAGCAGTTATTGCAGCTGTTATTGATTTAGCAATCACCATCAGTTCACCAATGTACGAATTACACGAAGCAAATCCAAAATTATCTCAAACAGATTTATTCAAATCCGGCATGACGGTTGGACGAGAAATATTAGCTACTTCTGCAAACACAATTTATTTGGCTTATTTTGGTGGTCAATTAACATTATTCTTTTGGTTTTTTAAACTGAATTATTCATTTGAACACATTATCAATTCAAAAATCTTTACTCAAGAATTTATTTCCATCTTGCTAGGTGGTATCGCCATTGCAATAAGTATCCCTATCACTGCATGGATTACTGCCTTTTTCATTAAACATAAAAAATTATCCGCCACTCATTCTCAAACAATTGAATAACAATCAGGCAGGTTCACGTATGACGCACGTTGTAACCTGCCTTATATTTTTCATTTAAACATTGAATTTGATTTCCTACTCCTTAGCATTATGGCATTCGTTGCTCTAGCTTAAGTATTTTCCCGGGAAATATACGATGAGTCTGGAACATCATTACCTTCTAGGTTATGAATTAAATATTGGCAGTAGTTGACATGATTGAAAAAAGCTTGGTATCAGCGTATTTTCAATCCTGTCAACCTTGCGGGAGCGAGACTACAGATTCATAATGAATGCTGTCTCGTTTCCTATTTCCTTAATTCTATAACCTTGTTCAACACATTTTGAAAGAATCATTTTGAAGATATTTGCGCAATCCATGTTTGGACTGCTGGCGCTATTAAATGTGTATCTGTTTTATCAACCCATTTAATATCTGTAATTTCGTTATCGATTTGAATTTGTTCCCAATCTATATCTGTCGTCACACGATAACCATTGAGCTCCGTCTGCATATTTTTTTGCGGATATGCTTGCCCTACCACTGTCCCAATATATTCAAATTGAGTTTGAGGAATATCAAGCTTTAATTCTTCATTCACTTCTCTCTGGATAGCATCTAACATCGATTCATGAGCTTCTATTTTCCCACCTGGAAAATAATATTTTTCTCTATGTCTGACCTGTACGAGCAAGATTTTATCTTCTGTTTCTTCTACTAAGCATACACAACGAATCACTTTGACCATTCCTTTGGGATTAATTTGATTATTACATGTAACTATGTGCTTTCAAACATAATAAATGTTTCGTTATTACAATTTCGTTTATAATATAACCATATCATATTCATCGGAGGGTATGTTTCATGGCAAAAAAATCAAAATTAACACATGTATCCAATTTAATTAGTTTAGCCGGCTTTTTAGTAGATGGATACAATGGGATTAAGTATGACGCAAAAGAAAAGAATTTAGTTTATTTATCATTAGGTTTAAGCACTGCTGGTACTTTATTAGATTTCTATGTATCTTTAAAATCTCCTAAAAAGATCCGTAAACTTGCTGCACTATTTCTATTTATAATCAATGTCACACGCTTAGCTACAAGTTATCGTAAAATTAAAGAAGATTTCTAATTTCGTATTGTTATTTTATAGTGTTAGTCAATAACATTATTGCAGTCATTCTTCTTATTTTATATCTACAACTCACAAATAAACAATTAGAACCGCAATTTGCTGTATTTAACAAATTACGGTTCTATTTTTTTACAAGCCTTAAGTAAGGTTGCCAAGATTTTAGTATATTTTAATCTCTCATCTTATTGATACAGCATCATTCATTAATGAATATATCTATATGAAGATACTTGATAAGAAGGTATTGTGCGATATGTCATAATTCCTGGTGATGCACTGTAGTTCATTTCTGAAACTAAGATACTACCATCACTGTTAACACGTTCTACAAACGCAACATGACCATAATATCCTATATCTGTTTGTGCAATTGAGCCTACTGTTGGCGTATAGTTAATTGTGTATCCATCCGCTGCAGCTGCGTTATCCCAATTATTAGCATTCCACCAATATGTGCTGATACCTTTACCAATAGCTGCACGACGATTAAATACATGCCATGTACATTGACCCCATGTATATAAGTTACTGTGGCTAAAAATTGGTGTTCTATAGCTATTAGAATTTGAAGTTCTTGTTGAAGAACCTGAAGCTGTGCCAGTCACTTTTAATTTTTGACCTGGGTAAATAAAGAAATTATTTAAACCATTTAATTGCATGATTTTTTGGTAAGTTGTGTTATATTTTGATGCAATTAAAGATAATGAATCTCCTGGTTGCACTGTATAAATACTAGATTTTGATGATTGTGATGGTTTTGTATTGTTCTTTGCAGCTGTACCAGTCACTTTTAATTTTTGACCTGGATAAATAAAGAAATTATTTAAACCATTTAATTGCATAATTTTTTGATATGTTGTGTTATATTTCGATGCAATGAGAGATAACGAATCTCCTGGTTGCACTGTATATGTACTACTACTTGTGTTTGCAGTACGGTTTGCTGTACTTTTGCTAGATCCACTTACTTTTAACACCTGATTAGGGAAAATTAAATTGGATTTTAATCCATTAAGTGATTTTAATCGTGCAATAGACATACCATATTTATGAGAAATTGACCAAACAGATTCTCCAGCTTTAACTGTATGTGTTGTAGCTGCTTCTGCCTGATGTGCGAATACGGTACTTAAAGCACTTGTCCCAATAATTGCTGCCATATATTTCTTTTTCACTAAAAAAACCTCCAATATCATTTTAATGTGTCTTTGTATTATTCATAAACATACTACTCACTATGTCTCATTACATTAAATAGCAGTAATGGCATCTCTCGACTAAATAGATGAAAATGATTGCATTAAGTCGAGACGTAGTCTACTTCATATACTATACACA
>OLJD01000339.1_pt1 | contig 11586 bp, 9 predicted proteins | sample 1601441 | NCBI WGS metagenome assembly OLJD01 (sample SAMN04436853, study PRJEB24849) | human gut metagenome | biome: human gut; feature: NICU; material: stool | host: Homo sapiens | place: USA: Saint Louis, MO | collected 2011-10-01 | reverse complement strand
AATATAAATCTTCTATTGAATCTACTAGAGTTTGTAAAAGATCTATATGTTCTATTTCATATTTTTCTTTTAATTTTTCAATAGCTTTAGTTTCTTTCATTAAATCTGCTAAGGACTTATCTTCTAGCATTGCAGATGAGCCGTCTGTGTTTAATTCACAAAATTTATAATCTTCTCTACCATCATACATTACATCAAATCTTGCTATTGGTGTTGATATATTATAGCCTGGATCTTTTAATATCAATTTCTCTGTTAAGGGGTCTAGGTCAAATATTTTTCTGTAAGATTTATTTTCTACGTATTCTTTTGTCACTTTTTCTACAATAGACATAAATATATCTATCATGTCTTCGTAAATCTTATAGTCTTCTTGGTTATAAAAATACGCATCATATAAGGTAGGGATTTCTTCTTCTTTATATGTTGCCCCATATTCTTTTCTATTTTTTAGTAATTTTTTGTAGTCGTTTTTGTATTCACTATAATTTTCATTTATTATTTTTATATAATTGTTTTTTATTCGGTCATTTATCATTAATTCCTGTTTTTCTCCTCTAATCTTCTGGATTGTAATTTACTATGGAAACAAATTTTCCATCTTTGTTTTGTATTTTTCTGATTCTTTTGTCAAATTCTATTCTTTTTAGCCAAACTAATTTGTCACAACCTAGGCATCTTAGTTTCATATCTGCTCCCATTCTTTCTATTTTCCATTTATTTTCTCCACATGGGTGGGGCTTTTTCAGACTTACTATGTCATTTAATTTATATTTTTTCATATATTTCTTCTTCCAATAAACTGCTTTTTATTTTTCTTTCTTCCATTTCTATTTTTATTAGCTCTCTTATTTTTCTTGAAATCTCCCACTGAGTTCCGATTTTTACAAGTGATGTTACTCTTACTGTATAGGAGAAATCTTTAAACTCTGTAATTTCAAAAAAACTAAGGTCTTCTATAAAGACATTTTTGTATTCAGGTATATTTTTTATTTTTTGTGATACTGATTCAATCATAGCTTTCACTTGTTCAAGTTTTGTATCATTGGATACGCAAAAATACGCCTCACTTCTTTGAGCTCCTCTATTATAATTTTGAACATTTGTAATATTTGAATTTGGGATTATATGAAGAGATCCGTTGTAGTCTCTTATTTTTGTAATTCTAAGGTTTACTTCTTCAACTGTTCCTTCTACCCCAGAACATACAACCCATTCTCCAACTCTTAGTTTATCATCAAATATTATAAAGATCCCTTTTACAAAATCAGCTATCAAGGTTTGAGCTCCAAGAGCTATTGCTATACCTCCGATTCCTGCAGTCGCTATTAAACTTGAGGTATTTATACCAAATATGTCCAAAATAATTGTTATTGCTATGAAAATTATTATTACCCTAACTGTTGAATAAAATATCTTTATTAAGGTTTCAAGTTTTGCTGAATTTCTATTTATTTTCTTTTTATTCCTATTAAAAAATCTTATTATGATTTTATGAACAAGTTTTAAGGTTAGAAAACAAATTAGAGCTACAATAAAAACCGAAATCAAATTTATCACTAATTTATTTCTCATAAATTCAGGCAATAAAGAGCTTTTGGCTACCATTTTGTCTATATCATTTATTTCATCCATCTATATCATCCTTTATTATTTTTTCAATTTTCTCTGCCAATTTTTGATGAAAAATCTTTCCCATATGAAGTCCGTCCAGATAGTAGGGTTTTATTTCTCTAGAATCTAAAATGAGTGCATCTAAACTAGAAATTTTATTTGCAAAATCATTTATTTTTTCATTTACATAAGCATAAATTGGATAGACATCTTCCTCTTCTAGAAGGGGTGGGATAATTATTAGATTTTTTTTGGCTATCGATAAGTCTAATATACTTTTGACATTAGAATATGCAAGATTTACACTTTCTCCATTCAAAAAATCATTTGAACCACCAAATATTATTAGATAATCTATATCTTTGTATTTATTTTTTATATTTTCATACCTTTTAACCATATCAGAACTTGTAGAACCATTTAAACCAAGATTTATAATTTCAAAACCCGCCTTAGTTAAAAAGCGGGTGTAATTATTGCATTCTACAAGATATCCTTGGGTAAAGGAGTCTCCTAAGCAAATTATTTTCATTATTCTACCTTCTTTAAGGCGAGGGCTGTTCTTGATGGGATATAAATTTCAATTCCATCATAATCAGTATTTTCTAAATTTTTAGATTCATAAATAACATCTTTTGAAATCCTACCAAGTCCACCAAATTCTTCATCATCAGTATCTAATATTACTTTAAATTTTCCCTTATCGTGAATTGGCACTTGGAAAGAATCGTAGGAATTTTGTGGGTGGAAATTGAAAATATAAACTATATCCTTATTTCTGTAGGCAATAACCTTCCTATCATTATCCAGCCACAACCTAAAAATATCATTTCCTAACTGATCATCTTCTTTTATTTGATCAAGCATATTTTTATCCCATTTTAAAAGCCAGTCATATTTTAAAAGATCATTATCTGCCAATGACCAAAGACGTCTTGCATAATGGAAGGAATAATTATTTCCTTCTCTTGGAAAATCTATCCATTCAGGATGGCCAAATTCATTTCCCATAAAGTTTAAATATCCTTCAGCTCCCATAGAAATTGTAATCCATCTGATCATTTTATGAAGAGCAATGGCCCTATCTATAACAATATTGTGAGTTTTCTTTTCCATATCCCAATACATAGAAGAATCTGCAAGTCTAAAAATTGTAGTTTTTGAACCGACAAGGGCTTGGTCGTGACTTTCTACATAAGAAATTCTTTTTTCTTCTGGTCTATAAGTTGAAAGTTCATACCACATTCTTCCCATATCCCAATCTTCATCACGCTTTTCTATGGCTTTTTCCCAAAAATCTGGCATTCCCATAGAAAGTCTATAATCAAAACCAATTCCACCATCTTTTATTGGAAGACACATTCCTGGCATAGCAGACATATCTTCAGCAATTGTAATGGCATTTTTCTTAACTTCTCTTATAAGTTCATTGGCAAGTTGTAGATAATTTATAGCTTCAATATCAGTATTCATAGAAAAATATTTTGAATAATTGTCAAAGCTTTCTCCTCTTCCATGATTTTTATAAATCATAGAAGTTACTCCATCAAACCTAAATCCATCAAAATGAAATTCTTCTAGCCAATATTTTATATTTGAAAGAAGAAAATGACATACTCCAGGTTTATTATAATCAAATAATTTAGAATCCCAATCAGGATGGTTACCCTCATCTCCTTCATGGAAAAATTGAAAATCTGTTCCATCAAATCTATTGATTCCCTCAAGGGTATTTTTTACAGAATGAGAATGAACTAAATCCATTATCACATTTAGACCCATTTGGTGAGCTGTATTTATTAATGATTTTAAATCATAATTTTCTCCATACCATGAAGATGGGGCAAAGAAATTGGAAACTTGGTAACCAAAAGATCCATAGTAAGGATGTTCTGCTATAGCCATAAGTTGGATTGTATTATATCCTTCTTTTTTAATTCTTGGAAGAATATTTTTCTTAAATTCTTTATAAGTCCCAACACCCTCTCTTTCACAAGCCATTCCAATATGAGCTTCATAAATTAAAAGATTATCTTTTTTAATCTTAAACTTCTCGTCAGTCCATTTGAATTTTTTTCTAGGATTTTCTATTATAGCAGAGAAATCTTGATTTTCATCTCTTTCAACCCTTCTTGCAAAAAGAGGAATCCTATCTTGGAGTTTTTCCCCATAATCAATCATAACCTTAACTCTAGATTTATGAGGGATAGTTCTTATGCCTTTAATAAAAATTTCCCAATCACCGTCATTTATCTTTTTTAGAGGATGAGAATGTCTATCCCAATTATTAAAATCTCCAATTAGATATAGACCCTTGGCATTTGGTGCCCATTCTCTATAAATCCAGCCTGTTTTTGTTTTGTGAAAACCGTAATAATTGTGGGCATTGGCAAAATCTTTCAATTTTTCGCCTTTTTTCAAAAGCCTATTTTTTTGTTTTTTATATTCTTCCATCCTTAGGTCTATATCATTTTTGTAGTCCTTTATCCAAGGATCAATTTCAAAAATTTTCCAGTCTTTCATTATTTTGCCCCTTATTTTATAAAATTATTCTTTTTTATTTGCCTCAACAATTTTTTCAGTTAAATCTTTTGGAACTTCTTCGTATTTTTCAAATTCCATTGAGAAAGATCCACGAGCCTGTGTCATTGATCTTAGATCTATAGAATAAGTTAAAACTTCACTTTCTGGTGCTAGAGCTGATATTATTTGTGAGCCATCTTCTTGTGGTTCCATGCCCAAAATTTTTCCACGTCTTTTGTTCATGTCTCCCATAACATCGCCCATGTATTTTTCATCAACTTTAATTTCAAGTTTCATAATAGGTTCAAGTAAGATTGGTTTTGCTTCCTCAATTCCTTTTTTAAAGGCAATTCTTGCGGCTGATTTGAAAGCTTGTTCATTTGAATCTACTGGGTGGTAAGATCCATCATATAAAGTAGCCTTAATTCCAACAACCTTGTAACCTGCAAGAGGACCTTCATCCATAGAATCTTTTAGACCTTTTTCAACGGCAGGGAAATAATTTTTAGGAACTGCTCCACCAAAAACTTCTTCTTCAAAAATAAATTCTTCATCGCAAGGTTCAAATCTTACAAAAACATCACCATATTGGCCTGCTCCACCAGATTGTTTCTTGTGTTTTCCTTGAACATCAGATTTACCCTTAATAGTTTCCCTATAAGGAATTTTTAAATCAACAATTTTTGTATTAACAGAATAATTATCTTTTAATTTATCCATCAAAACTTCAAGTTGAACATTACCAAGTCCTGCCAAAACTTCTTGATGAGTTTCAACATCTCTTCTATCTTCAAAAGTTGGATCTTCTTCAGATAATTTTTTCAAAGCAGATGAAATTTTATCCTCATCATTTTTACTTTCAGCCTCTATTGCATAAAATAAAACTGGTTTTGGATACTTAATTCTCTTATATTCGATAGGATTATCCTTTGTACATAAAGTATCTCCAGTTTGAAGACTTTCTTGTTTAGAAAATGCCCCAATATCTCCAGCAATAACTTTGTCAGTTTTAAACTGTTCTTTTCCTCTTAAATAGAAAATATTAGATGCCTTTAATTCCTTTTCTTTACTTATATCATAGAAAGTTTGGTCTTTTTTAATAGCACCAGATAAAACCTTGAATAAAGATATTTTACCCAAAAATGGATCTGCTATTGTTTTAAAAACAACTGCAGAAAAAGGACTATCTTCGCTTACTGCAAATTCCTCATAATCATCAGTTACTCTAAAACCAATATTTGCAGCCTTGTGGTCTGGAGATGGCATAAATCTTGTAATAATATCTAATAATAAATCAAGACCAATTTCTTTTTCTAAACTTCCAGCCAAAAGTGGAACAGCACTACCATTTATAATAGCCTTTCTAAATCCTTCCTTAAATTCTTCTTCTGTAAAACTTTCACCAGAAAAATACTTATCCATCAAGGCATCATCACTTTCAGCAACAACCTCTAGAATTTCCTCATAAACAGCATCAACTTCTTCAAGTCTAATTTCTGGTATTTCTATTTCTTCTCTTACACCTTTATTATATTTATAAGCCTTTTTATCTATAACATCGATCAAACCTTCAAAGTTTTCACCTTCGCCAAGGGTCAAGGTTAGTGGGATTATTTTTTTAGAAAATTCAATGTGTAAGTCACTAACTGCTTGGTTAAAATTAGCATTTTCTTTATCTAATTTATTAACAAAAATTATTCTTGGTAAAGAAATATTTTCTGTATATTTCCAATATTTTTCAGTTCCAACTTCAATTGGATTTTCTCCATCAATTACAAACAAAGCTGATTCACTTGCTCTAAGTGCATTTAAAACTTCACCTTCAAAGTCAAAAAATCCAGGAGCATCGATAAAGTTTACCTTATAATCTTTATATTCAACAGGAATTATTGAAGTTTGGATAGAAATTTTTCTTTTGATTTCTTGTTTTTCATAATCAGAAACTGTATTTCCGTCAGAAACTTTTCCTACCCTATCAATCGCCTTTGTATGGTATAGTAAAGATTCAGTTAGACTAGTTTTACCTGCTCCTGAATGCCCTACTAAAGCTAAATTCCTTAATTTGTTTGTTTTATAATCTTTCATAATAAAATAACCTCCATTTAGTCGATGAAAACATTTTTTCATTCTATGTATTTTATATACCCAATTTATTAAATTTAACTAAAATATCTTTATAAAAAAGGCAGATTTTTTTGGTGCAAAAGTTTTTATTGTTAAAATTTCTTCTAAAAAACCTTATCAACTTAAAATTACCCACAAAAAAAGACTCAAAAATGAGTCTATTTTTTTATTAAATTTTTAAATCCTCTTTTAATTACTTCAAAAAATGATAAAGACCTTCTAAGCTTATTTGAATCTATATAATTATTTAAAGCTCTTAAAACTTTTTTATTATCCTTACTTGTAAAAATAAAATTTCCACTTTCTCTTGTATGAATTGCAAATCTGTTTATTTTTTTACCAAACAAAACAGATGCACTTACAAAAGAAATTTCTGTATAAGGAATTTGTATATAATCTTCTAGATTTTTTTCATTATAATATTCAAAAGCCTTATCCCCTATCATTATATCTCCATCAGAAGTAAATCCATTAAGGCATCTAGCCTTAATGGATAAATCTACTTTTTTATTTTGACTTTGAACCATTACATGATTCCAAGTACAGATGCTATAATTCCTATAATAAATAGGGCAACAATTATAACAATTGGAGATACATTTTTCTTTAATAATTTACAAATTCCAAGAGTAAGAAGTACTGGAACAAGTCCTGGTATTAATTGATTTAAGTTATCTTGTAAAGTTGTAACTTTTACTTGATCAAGTCCTGCTGATCCTAATTGATCATAAAGTTTAAAGGCTTCTTGTAATCCTTTAGTTCCACTTGATAGAGAATTCCAATCAATGTATGAACCTGCTTGTTGAGTTACTTCAGAAACATTTACTGTAAATGTAACATTTACCCATCTTTGAACTAAAGCACCTACTATAAACATACCTACAATTGATGCAACTAGGTTTACTTTTCCTAAAAGTCCACCAGATAAATCTTTAGTTATTTCATTTCCTACTTTATAACCAAATTCTTGACTCTTCCATTCAAATAACATTCTTATAATATTCCATAATACAAAGAACAATATTGGTCCAATAGGATTTCCTGTAAGTGCCATTGATGCACCGAGAGCACCTATTATTGGTCTTGCTGTAAACCAGAAAACTGGATCACCAACACCTGCCAAAGGTCCCATCATTCCGACTTTTACAGAGTTTATTGTTTTATCTTCTATAGGAGCACCATTTGCTCTTTCTTCTTCCATAGCAAGAGTAACTCCCATTACTGGGCTTGATAGATATGGGTGAGTATTATAAAACTCCAAGTGTCTTTTTAGTGCAGACTTTCTATCCTCATCTGATTTGTATAATTTTTTGATAGCAGGAATTATTGAATAACACCAACCACCATTTTGCATACGTTCATAATTCCAAGAACCTTGTAGGAGTTGATGACGATTAAATACTTTTATCCTATCAGATCTTGATAATTCTATTCTTTTTTCATTTACTTCAGTCATATTTCCTCCTAATAATCATTTATAATATCGCCAAGTGGATCTCCAGTATTATTTGATCCATTTGATGAAGATGATTCTTTAAGTTTTAAATAAATAAGAGCAAGTGAAAATCCTACTACACCAAGTCCAATTAGTGTTAGTTGTGGGATTGCTGCAACTGCAAAACCAATGGCAAAAAATGGCCAAGTTTCTTTTGTACTCATCATATTAATTACCATTGCATAACCTACTGCTGCAACCATTCCTCCACCTACTTCCATACCATGTGTTAACCAATCAGGCATAGAATTTAAAACTCCTGTTACAACTTTTGGTGATACGAAACAAAGTGCTGCTGCAGGAATTGCAATTCTAAGTCCTTGCATTAAAACTGCAAGCATATGAAGAACTTCTATTTTTCTAAAATTACCATCTTCTGCTGCTGCATCCATTCCGTGAACTATTGGAATTGATAAAGTTCTTGCTATCATTGTTAAAAATAGACCTGCTACTGAAAGTGGTATAGCTACTGCTATTGATGTATTAATAGCATTGTTTACATTTCCTGATCCATCTTGTAAAGCTAAAACCATAATTATAGAGCTCGCTACTGATGCAAGGGCTGCATCTGGAGCTACAGCTGCTCCTACATTCGCCCAACCAAGAGCGATCATTTGAAGAGCACCTCCAAGCATAATTCCTTCTTTTAAATGTCCACTTACAAGTCCAATCAAAGTACAAGCTACGATTGGTTGGTGAAATTGGAATTGATCTAAGATTCCTTCCATACCTGCAAGTAGAGCAACTATAACAATTAAAATAATACTAATTGCTGACATAATTCCTCCTTAAGCCAAACCAAGTTCTGATTTTGCTTTTTTCATAATATTTTTAAAGTTTTCCGGTTGATTTGCTGGAACTTTTCTAACATCAATTTTTACTCCCTTATCGAGTAATTTTTCAAAAGTTTCAACATCTTCCTTACCCATAGAAACTGTAGAAGTTACATAAGCTTTTCCTTGTGAGTGAGACATTGATCCAAGATTTACTTCCTTTAAATCAGCTCCCAAATCAATAAGTGCTAGGGCATCTTGTGGTGTTTCAAATAATAACATAGCTCTTGTATCACCAAAACGTGGATCTTTAAAAATTTCTGCCATTTTCCAAACTGGTACAACGTGAGCTTTAACTCCTGGAGGTGCTGCCTCCATTATCATTGATTTACGAAGTTCATCTTCACTTACATTGTCACTTACAACAATAATCCTTGAAGGATTTGTTGATTTTGTCCAACTTGTAGCAACTTGTCCATGAAGTAATCTTGTATCAATCCTTGCTAGGACAATGTTAATTTTTCCGCTTCCTATTACAGTTCCTTCTGGAATCGATCCCGAAACTGTTGGAACATTTTCTTTAACATCTTCTTTTTGGTTTGAATTGTTATAGTCATCCATCAAGGATTCTGGTTTTGTTTTTACTCCTTCTTTGGCAGGTTCTAATAAGGCTTTTGCAAGATCGTGTGATTTTTCTTCCATAAGTCTTGAACCTAACGCTTCAATTAACATGGGTAAATTAAGTCCAGTAAGAACTGCCCAATTTTCTTCGTGACCATCCATAAGAGCTGAAACTTGATTAAATGGTGTTCCACCCCATAGGTCAACTAAGAAAAGTATCTCTTGGCAATCAAGTTTTTTGACTTTTTCTTCAAGTTCAGCCCTTAAATCATCAGGACCCATTGAAGGTAAGAGAACTGCCGTTTCTAATTTTTCTTGTTCTCCGAAAATCATTTCACCAGATTGTCTTATACCATTAGCAAATTCACCGTGACTTGCCAGTATAATACCTATCATTTACTCCCCTCCTTAAATTATATTGATTTATATTATAAACCTAATCTAATTCTACACTATTTTTCAAAAATTTTTAAATATTTTTTTAAAATCATTTTTTTCCTATTAATGAGATAAAATTTATTTAAGAGTATAGTCCTAGTAATAAATATAAAGAAAGGATTTATTAATGGAAAAATATAGTTTAATAAAAAATAAAAATTATGAAAAACTTGGTCTAGATGTTTTTTTGTATGAACACAAAAAATCTGGAGCAAGAATTAATTATATAAAAACAGATGACAAAAATAAAACTTTTGCCATAGCATTCAAAACTCCACCAGAATCTTCCAAGGGAATTTCTCACATTTTGGAACATTCTGTTTTAAATGGATCAAAAAAATATAGAACAAAAGAGCCTTTTATGGATATGATCTCATCAAGTCTGCAAACTTTTTTAAATGCCATGACCTATCCTGATAAAACTGTTTATCCTGTGGCAAGCGAAAATGATAAGGACTTTTTTAATCTTCAAGATGTATATTTGGATGCAGTTTTTAACCCAAGAGTTTTAAATAAAGAAGAGATTTTCTTGCAAGAAGGAAAATCTATAAAAATTGATGAAGATGGTAAATTTTCTGTATCTGGGGTTGTTTATAATGAAATGAAGGGAGCTATTACAAACCCTGACACTCATATTATAAATGAAATAAATAGATATCTTTATAAAGACTCTTGTTACCAATATATTTCAGGTGGAAATCCCTATGATATTTCAAAATTAAGCTACGAAGAGTTTTTAGATTATTATAAAAGATTTTATCACCCATCAAACGCTGATATTTTCTATTATGGGGATATGGATATTGAAAAATATTTAAAAAATCTTGATGAAGAATATTTATCTAATTATGAGAAAAAAGAAATCATTGCCAATTGTAAGGTTAGTGAAAATTATTATGAAAAACCAATTTTTACTTCTTTTCAATCAAACAATGAAGATAAAAATAAATCTTATCTAACCTATTCTTTTTTAACAAACAAAAGATCAGATATAAAACAACAGCTTGCAAATGCAATTTTATCAATAGCTCTTTTTAATTCAGATTCTTCTGAAATTTCTCAAAGAATTTATAAAGAAATTTCTCCTGAAAGTTTTTATGCTAGAAATGGTTATGGAGATATATCTTCTATACAAATTACTGCCCAAGGCACATCCTATGAAAATTTGGATAGCTTTGTTCAAATCATAGAACAAGAGCTTGAAAAATATGCCCACCATATTCCAAAAGATTCTCTAAGGGCAGCTCACGCTCTTTTTGATTTTTCTCAAAGAGATCAAATCAATTCTGCTTCAAAGGGAATTGAATATATACTCATGCACAATTTGGATAATGAAATTTTTGATAGCCTAAATTTAATTGACTATATAAATGAATTGGGTGATTTAATTGAAACTGATTATTTTGAAAAGCAAATAGAGAAATATTTTATTAATAACAAAACCAAATTAGTTCTAGTAGCAAAACCTGACAAGAATTATTTCAAAAATATAGAAGAAAAAATTGACGATGATTTAAAAGATTTGAAAAATTCTTTGTCGAAAGATCAAATTGATGAATTAAAGAAAAAGGAAGAAAAATTAAAAGCCTTCCAAGAAAAAGAAGATTCAAAAGAAGATAAGGCAAGTATTCCTACTCTCGAAATTAGTGATGTAGACCTTGATATTGAAAAAATCCCAAGACAAATCGAAGATGAAACTTTCAAATTTGTCTATCATAATCTTGATAGTGCTGGGATGATTTATAGTGAATTATTCTTTGACATAAATCATCTAGATCTCGAAAGTATCAAATATCTATGCTTAATTTCAGACTTTTTAGGATCAATTGATACTAAAAAATACTCCTACCAAAAATTGGATGATATAATTCCAATAAATATGTCAGGTCTTAATTTCACTATTCAAAATATAAAAAATAAGAACGGAGAGATTAATAATTTTATAAAAATTTCCTTTAAAACTACCCTTGATAGGTATGAAAATTCTATCAAAATAAT
>OLJD01000333.1_pt1 | contig 11737 bp, 12 predicted proteins | sample 1601441 | NCBI WGS metagenome assembly OLJD01 (sample SAMN04436853, study PRJEB24849) | human gut metagenome | biome: human gut; feature: NICU; material: stool | host: Homo sapiens | place: USA: Saint Louis, MO | collected 2011-10-01 | reverse complement strand
ATATAATTTTAAAAAGAGAAATTATTATGAAAAAATTTTTTTGGGGATTGATTGTGTAGGAACTAAGACTTATTTTGTTCTTGAAGTTAATAAAAAATTTATGAAAAAGGAGAAATAATTTGATTTTAACTATAACTGCTAACCCTTCTGTTGATATTTCATACAATATTGAAAATTTTATAATTGATGATGTTAATAGGGTAGAGCTTGTAAATAAAGATGCTGGTGGTAAGGGAATCCATGTTTCTTATGTTTTAAATGAATTAGGAGAAAATGTGATAAATTCTGGTTTTGTTGGTGGTAAACTTGGAGAATTTATTGAAAAAAGGCTTGATGAAAGAAAAATATCCCACGATTTTATTAAACTTGAAGATGAAACTAGAAATTGTATTGCAATAATTCATGATAATAATCAAACAGAAATTCTAGAAAAAGGTCCAAAACTTGAGTTAGAAAAGGAAAAAGAATTTTTGGCTCATCTGGAAAAAATATCAAAAAATATTGAAATAATTAATATATCAGGTTCTTTGCCAAAAGGTCTTGATACAAGTTTTTATCAAAAAATTATAAAATTTGCAAAAGAAAATAAAATATTTGTATCACTTGATACATCTGGAAATACTTTGAAAGAAATTGTTAAAGGCGAAATTAAGCCTGATTTGATAAAACCAAATGAAACAGAAATAAAAGATATTATTGAAAAAGAATTTCCAGAAAATGAAGAGGAAATAAGAAAAATATTTGATAAATCTCCACTTAAAGATATTCCTCATATAATTCTTTCTCAAGGAAAAGATGGGGCTATATTTAAAATAAAAAATAAAATTTACAAGGCGAAAGTCCCAAAGGTTAAAGCTATAAATCCTGTTGGAAGTGGTGATTCGACCTTAGCTGGAGCCTTATCTGCAATTTATAACAAGGAAGATGATGAAGATTTTATAAAAAAATCAATGACTTGTGGACTTTTGAATGTTCTAAATGAGGAAATTGCCCACATAAATATAAATGATTTTGATAAATACAAAGAAAAAATAGAAATTAAGGAGTTAATATGAAAATTTCAAAAGAAAAATTAGAAAATCTAGAAAAATTAGCAAATGAAGACGGAATAATTGCAGCTCTTGCCATAGACCAAAGAGGTTCTATGGAAAAAATGATGAATAAAGCAAATGAATCATTGAATAATGTTGAAGGAATTTCTGAATTTAAAAGACAAGTTTCAAAAGAGCTTACACCTTTTTCATCATCAATTTTGTTAGATCCAATTTATGGAAAAACTGCTATTGAAGCAAAAGATGAAAAAGCGGGTTTAATTATAAGCTATGAGCAAACTGGATATGATGAGTATGAAGTAGGCAGACTTCCTAGATTAATTGATTTTATGTCAGGTCTTAGAGCAAAAGAAATGGGAGCAAACGCATTAAAAGTTCTTTTGTATTATGATGTTGACGAAGATGAGAAAATAAATGATGTAAAAAAAGCTTGGGTTGAAAGAGTTGGTTATGAGGCAGAAGGTTTAGGACTTCCATATTTTTTGGAAATTGTAACTTATGATTATACACTTGATAGCGAAAAAGATGAAAAATATGCAAAGGTTAGACCAAAAAAAGTAATTGAAGCCATGAAAGAATTTGATAATCCTAAGTACAAGGTTGATGTTTTAAAAGTGGAAACACCAGTAAATATGAATTTTGTAGAAGGCTATGGTGAAAATTATGTTTATAGCAAAGACCAAGCTAAGAAATTTTTCAAAGAACAAACTGATGCAACAAATATTCCATTTATATTCTTATCAGGTGGTGTAAGTGCAGAACTTTTCAAAGAAACTTTAAAACTTGCAAAAGAAGCAGGTTCAAATTTCAATGGAGTTTTGTGTGGTAGGGCTACATGGAAAGATTGTGTAGAAATATATGCTAAAGACCAAGATGAATCAAAAAAATGGTTAGGAGAAAAGGGTAAAGAAAATATTCAAAGCTTAAATGAAGTTTTAAAAGAAACAGCCGTATCAATTTTTGAAAAAATAGAAAAGTAGCATAAATTTAGAAAAAATATGTATTAATGAAATTGGTCTTGATTAAGATACCACAGAAAATATAATGTTATTAAGTTTGGTTATTACCAATATAGGAGGGAAATATGCTTTTAGACAAAAGTAAATTAGAAGAAAAAGATTTTAAAAATACTTATACAGAGATTTTAAACCAAGCTGACACATGGCTTGAAGTTTATAATTTATATGAACAAAGAAAAAATGATATAGATAAGTTTTTAGAAAAAATAGGTAAAGATTGCAAGGTTATTTTTACAGGTGCAGGTACAAGTGAATATGTAGGAAATGTTGCTTATGATTATTTGAAAACTCATGGAGATTTTTCTTTTGAATCAGTTGCTACAACAGATTTGGTTTCATCTCCTTACCTACATTTTCAAAAAGACCAAAAAACACTTTTGGTATCTTTTGCAAGGAGTGGAAATTCCCCAGAATCTCTTGCAGCTGTAGAACTTGGAAAAAAACTTGTAGATGATTTTTATAATTTACCTATTACTTGTGCAAAAGATGGAAAACTTGCTCAAGCTTTAAAAGATGATGAAAAATCTTATGTATTTTTGGAGCCAGAAATTACAAATGATAAAGGATTTGCTATGACAAATTCATTTTCATCAATGTTACTTGCAAATTTATTGATATTTGATACAAAAACAAAAAACAAAAAAGAAATTGTAGAAAAAATTTCAAAACTTGGAAAAGAAGTTTATGATCGTTTGGAAGAAATTGAAAACTTAGTAAATTTTGATTTTAATAGGGTTATTTATCTAGGATCAGGTACTTTGGGAAAATTGACAAAAGAAGCAAGATTAAAAATTCTAGAATTATCAGCTGGAGAAGTTGCAACAATTTGGGATTCATCAATGGGCTTTAGACATGGTCCAAAATCTTTTGTTGATGAAAACAGTCTTGTAATTTCTTTTGTTTCATCAAATGATTATACAAGAATGTATGATTTGGATGTTTTAGATGAGATAGCAAATGATAAAATTGCAAAAAAAATAATAGGAATTTCAAATTCAAAATTAGATAGGGATTATGAATTGATATTTGAAGAAGAAGGATTAGATGATGTTTATCTAAGTCTTGTTTATATAATTGTTGGTCAAATAATTGCGTTGATAACTAGCCTTAGAGTTGGAAATACACCAGATAATCCATCAAGAACTCATACAGTAAATAGGGTTGTAAAGGGAGTTACAATCCACGATTATAAATAATTATGTCAGCTTTATATTCAAAACTCATAGACGAGCTTATTACAAAAATTTCCTTTATGGAAAAAGGAGACAAATTGCCATCAGAAAGGCAACTTTGTAAAGATTATAATGTATCAAGAACAACAGTGAGAAATGCAGTAGGTTCTTTAGTAAATTCTGGTATGCTTTATCAAATCCAGGGTAAGGGAACTTTTGTAAGAGAACAAAATAGGCAAAATCTTTCTAATTATTATTCCTTTACTGAACAAACCAAAAAAAATGGTAAAAAACCAAAGTCAATAGTTATTAAATTTGATATAAAAGAAGCAAACAGCGATTTAAAGAAATTATTAAATTTGGCAAAAGACGATAAAATAATCCAATTTGATAGGCTTAGGCTTGCTGATGATATAGCTATGATGTATGAAACTACAATAATTCCTTACAATAGATTTTCTACGATAAATAAACAATTATTATCCAAAAAAGCATTATATGATATATTTGATGAATTATTTAATACAAAAATCTACCAAGTAAAGGAGAGTTTTTCGGTATCAAGTTTAGAAGATGAAAAAGCACAAGCGTTAAATATAATGAGTAAAAGTCCTTGTTTAAAAATACAAAGAGAAAGTTATGATATTGAAAATATAATGATAGAATATACAATTTCTTATGCAAGGGCAGATAAATTCTATTATGAAACATCCTATAATCCCCAATCATTAATTAAGTAGGTCATATGACCTGCTTTTTTATTTTTAAGATAAAATCAACAAAATGAAAATCAAAATAAAGATTATTAAAAAAATATCAATACTTGTTTCATTTTATGAATGCAGTATATTAATAATGTGAAATTATTAAATAATGGAGGGAAAATATGAAATTAAAAAATTTAAAATATGGAGCATCTGCACTTGCCCTTGCTCTTGTACTTTCAGCTTGTTCTGGAGAAAATGCAAAAAATGCTAAGGAAGATGCAAAAGATGCAGCAAGCAATACAAAAGCTGCTGTTTCTGAAGAAGTAAATTCTACAAAAGATAAGGCTGAAAAGAAAAAAGATGAAATGACAACAGGAATTGAAGATAAAGAATTTAAAATCTCTCTTGATGATGCTGTTAAAAAATTTAAAGATGAATTTAAAGTAGAAGGAATAGAAATTTCTTCAGTTGAACTTGACAAAGATAATGAAAAATATGCTTATGACATCACAGGATTTAATGGAAATGATGAATATGAAGCAAAAGTAGACGCTGAAAGCGGAGAAATTTTATCAAAAGAACAAGACAGCGAAGATGATTCTAATGATGAAAAAGCTATTGATTTTGCAAAAGTAAAAGATGCAAAAGAAGCTATTGATAAAGCACTTGAAAACAACAAAGGATTTGTAAAATCTTATGAATTAGATGTAAATGATGAAGGAAAAACAGTTTACGAAATCGATGTTGTTGGCGGAGACGATGTAGAACTTGACGCTGAAACATTGGATATAATTCAAAAATAATTGTTGAAAATTTAAAAAAAGAATTGACTTTAAATACTTAGCTTGTATAATGAAAGTGTAAAGAAACTAATGTATAAGATGCATTAAAAAAGACAGGAATTGCAGTTCCTGTCTTTTTTTGTGGCTCAATGTTTTGCTTAATTCTTATCGTCAAGCCATTTGCAAATAAAATCATAGATAAAATTTGCTATAACGCTAAGAATAATTGAAACTAATATATTTTTAAGATGCATAATACTCACCTCCTTTTTAAATTATGGAGATGTTAGCAAAATATCATTTATATTTTATCATAAGAATTATTAAAAAAATAAGAAATTTAAAAATGGATTTTTTAATTTTAAATTGTATAGTGAGATTGTATAGAAGTTAACAAGTTATATGCAATTAAAAGACAGGAAGAGCGCTTCCCGTCTTTTTTTGCTTTAATCTTTTGCATAAATTTCTATAAACTTAAGAATAATATAAAGAAACTTATGCCTAATATTAATTCAATTAATCCAACTTTTTTTGCATAATTTTCATTCTTTAATCCATTTTTATAATCTTTTTCAAAATTATTTATCAAATTGTATTTTTTCCTAAAATAAATATTGTATCCAAAAAATACAAAGATAATAGCCAAAATTAAACCTATTATTTTAAATAATTTCATAAATTTCCCCTAATAAGGAGCATTTTCTGGTTGAGCTCCTAGTTTTTTTATCTCTATTCTCAAAATTTTTGCGATTTTTGGCAAAATTATTATCAACACTATGGTATGAAATACAAAATTTATTGCCATTGTTGGAATTCTCATCATAAATTGAGCCATAAAAGGATTGCCTGTAAGCTGGCTTGTCCACAAGGTATTTAATAATAAACTTGTAAATAATGAGTTTGAAATTGTAGCAAAAATAATATTTTTTATGGTGATTTCTTTTCTATAAAAAAAGTAAGTATAAATTAAAGCTGAGGCAATTTTTGTTGTAATAAAGGGAAAATAAAATCCTCCAGCTGTTGGAAAAATAAGATTTGATACTAGATCAATAATTATTGATGCCAAAACAGCAAGTGATGGATTAAAAATCGAGCACATTGCTGCCGTAACTATAAATCCCAAACCAATTTTACGACTTACTGTAGTTATAGAAAAAAATCTAGAAACTACAATTGATAATGCTATAAAAAATGAGAGCAAAATCAAGGTTCTGATGTTTTTTAAATTTTTCATTTTTTTCCTCCTATTTGGTAGTCTGCCATCATAGGAAATGATGTAGCGGATGCAGGTTAAAATCTTTCGTCTAGAAACAACATCCCATTTTCTAGCACTTAACGCCTTAACCCTACTCTACCTATTAAATTTTACATAATAAGTATAACATTTATTGGAAAAAATTTAAATTGAGATTTGTCTTACTAGCCATTTAAAAATATTTTTTTCCTCTAAATAAGAAGCGAAGAAATTCAACATTTTCAAACCTGTAAGAAAGTTTTTATTTCTACTATTCCTAAGACAAAAATAATAGTTTTAAATAGAAAAAAGATGAATAAATTCGTCTCAAAATATACAAAAAATCAACTTATAGATTTTGATATAATATTATAAAAAACTGAAGTAAGTAGAAGATAAAATGAATAATAGTTCCAAGTGGTTTACATGAGGACAAAAAAATTAGACCGTAGTTTCAAATTGCGGTCTTTTTTTGTTGGTTTATCACAATAAAACCCCTGTCTATGCCGAGGGATCAATAGCTTTAGCTTCAAGAAAAATCCTCAAGTGACAAAATTGATGCAGTCTGGAAAACTACCCAAGAAAAAACTAGAGGAGATAATCATTGGATAAAAATAGTTTATCATATACAAGCTTTAATTGTAAGTATAATATAGTATTTGCACTAAAATATAGAAGGCAAATAATATATGGTGAATAAAAAAAGATATTGGCAAAATTTGAGAGATTTATTAACGAGAAAATATAAATTACTGGTGTAGGGGCTACTTTGTAGATACACAAGACCAAATAAGTACAAAAGAGTATATAGATCCATTCAATGGAAAGAAAAACAAATAGAAAAGAGGGTGCTTTAGCACCGGTTGAGAACCTAGTGCAGTTGACAGATATTCAATGTTCATAAGGTCCACAGTAGGGAAAATCTAATAGCAAACCACCAGATAAGTAGTGGTTGTGATTGTAAAAAAAGTAAAAGTAAAGTATACTAAGCGTTGTATATATTATATTTAGGAGGTATGCATGAATTTTTTTGAAGTGTTCATGACAACATTACAAACGCAAAAAATCAATACAGCAATTTTTTCGAGTTTGGCAATTATTTTAATTGGTTATTTTTGTAGAAAAAGAGGTATTTTTGATGATAAGACAGGAAAAGTATTAACAGGTATAGTATTGTCCCTATCATTACCAGCCTTAGCTTATAACTCATTTATGAGTGATATAAGTCAGGAAACATTAAGAAACGGAATGGGACTTTTAGTGTGGGGTATAGCAATGTATCCTATTTTAATTCTTTTGACTCTACCAATTTACTCAAGATACAAGGGAGATGAAAAAACAACATTAAGAGTTTTATCAATTTTAGGTTCGACAACATTTTTTGGTATTCCAATAGTAACAGCAATTTATGGACCACAAGGAACATTATATGCATCTATTTTTAATATAGGATATAGAATTTTCCTATATTCATATGGATATATAAAAATGAGTGGTTTAAGCATGAAAAAAGAAAATATTAAACAAATGTTTTTAAATCCAATAGTAGTGGCTACATTTTTAGGCTTGTTAGTATGGATATTCCAAAATTATTTACCACAAGTGATTGTTAGTGTAGAACAAAATGGAGAAACTATTAAAAAATCGGTGGCATTTTTGAGGATTGACCATACATTCCCACAACTATTCCAAGTATTTAAGTATCTAGGAGGATTATCCTCACCACTAGCTTGGTTGGCAATAGGTTCAACATTAGGTGCAGTAAGCTTTAAAGAAGCTTTTTCAGATAAAAAAACATGGTATTATACATTCATTAAATTAGTATTAATTCCAGCTATAAATATTGTAATTTTATATGCTTTAAGTTTAGTAGGATTCCCAATAAATTTAGTAGGTTTGGGAACTGTAGTTATAATGATGGCAACACCACCAGCTACAGTAGCTGTAGCTTATGCTATTAATTTTGACAGAGAAGCTTTATTTGCATCAAATGCATCACTTATGTCCACATTGGTAGCAGTTTTGATGGCACCGATTTGGATTGTTATAATAGAATTAATTGGTAAAATGGGAATATTTGCTTAAGAAAGGGAGATAATATGACATTAAAAATTGTAGCATATGGAGTAAGACCAAATGAAGTTGATTTTTTTCATAAGTTAAATAAATATAACTATGAATTAAAACTAGTAGAAGATTTACTTACACATGATAATATTGAAACAGCAGAAGGTCAAGATGTTGTTTTACTTAGAGGAAATTGTGTAGCGGATAGACAAAATCTTGAAAAAATAAAATCTTATGGCATAAAATATGTTTTTACAAGAACGGTAGGTTTTAATCATATAGACTTAGAAGCATGTAAAGAAATGAATTTAATGGTTGCTAGAGTGCCAGCTTATTCACCAAATTCAGTAGCAGAATTATCTTTAACATTAGTAATGATGCTATTAAGAAATACAGCTTATGCAACAAACAAAACAAAAAATTATAATTTCAAAGTTGATGCTCAAATGTTTAGTAAAGAAATTAGAAATTGTAAAGTTGGTATAATTGGCACGGGGAAAATTGGATTGACAGAAGCTAAATTATTCAAGGGGTTAGGAGCTGAAATTTTGGGCAATGATCCTTATCCAAATGAAAATGCAAAAGAAATTTTAAAATATGTTGAATTAGATGAATTATTGAAAGATTCAGATATAGTAAGTTTACACGTTCCATATTTTAAAGGACAAAATGATGAATTAATAAATAAAAATTTCCTTTCAAAAATGAAAGATGGAGCAATACTAATAAATACAGCTCGTGGTGAATTGCAAAATAATGAGGATATTTATGATGCTATAAAATCTGGTAAATTAGCAGGATTTGGCACAGATGTATTTCCAAATGAAACTAAGACATTCTTCAAGGAGTTTGCATCTGGTGATGAAATGGAAGATCAATCAGTAAGAAGATTGGTAGATTTATATCCTAAAGTTTTAGTTACACCTCATGTAGGTTCAAATACAGATGAAGCTTTGAAAAATATGATTGAAATTTCATATGATAATTTAAATGAAGTTTTGACTACAGGCAAAACAAATAATGAAGTAAAAGCAAAATAATATCGAAGTAGCAAAGGGAGTGAGTAGTCCCTCTCTTTTAAATTACATAACTATAAGCCCTTTTTATCATAAGCTTGACATGAGAGGGAACAGCAGGATTTTTGATAGCGGCTATGCATGATATGCTGCAAAAAAACGATGATGATTTTGAGAAAAATGATGTAAAGAAAAATCAACTTTTCGGAATAGAAGATCAATCATATATTTTTACGATTGCTACAAATAATATGATATTAAGGAGTGATGGGAAGAGCAATCTTGAAAATCAAGATTTTTTAAAGCAAAATTTTAGCTGAAAAAGATGGATATCCATCCAGCCACTATTGGCAGTATCATAAGTTTTTATCCTAATTCTGACTATTGTGAAGTCGAGATCTGTGATGCTGATGGAGATTCTGTAGATGTGGTAACTTATCAAACAAAGGAACTTTAATTATTTTAAACACATATGTTTTTGTAATAAATAAAATGCTATGAGCATTCAAACTCATAGCATTTATTTTTGCCATCTAATGACTTTGAATCAACTTTATAAAATTCCTAATTCATTAAGATTTTAAGGTGAGAAAAATTAAAGGTCCAATTTTAATTGAATATTATATTCGTCTTTAATTTTTTCAATAAGCCTTTGGGCTATCTCTTCCATATTTTCATCAGGGAAAATCTCTTCTTTTTCAACTTCCTTGTAAGGCAAAAGCACATAGGAAATTTTATTATTTTTTAAGATAACAGAAGAACCTTTTTTATCAGCAATTCTAGCAATTTTTGAAAAATTTTTGTTAGCCTCGGATATAGAAACCAAATTATCAGCATTTATTTTCATAATAGCCTCCTATCCTATTTATAGCCATTTTCAAAAAAATTAAAACAAAAAGACCCATAAAGGGTCTTAAAATTAAATCATCAAAGGAGCTCCTGGTCCTAGAGGAAGTCCTAATAAATACCAAATAATCATAAGTCCTGACCAAGATAGTAAAAATGCAAGAGAATATGGAAGCATCATTGAAGTTAAGGTTCCAAGACCTGCATCCTTGTCATATTTTTGCATAAATACTACTATCATTGCAAAATAAGACATAAGTGGGGTGATTATATTTGTTGAAGAATCACCAATTCTATAAGCAACTTGGGTAAGGGCAGGAGAAAGTCCAAGCTCTGCCATCATTGGTACAAAAATTGGAGCCATAATTGCCCATTTTGCTGATGCTGATCCCATAAATAAATTTAAAAATGCTGTCAATAAAATAAACATTAATAAAAGTGGAAGGCCCTTCAAATGGATTGATTGTAAAAATTCTGCCCCATTTTTTGCCAAAATTAAGGCAAGATTTGATTTTGAAAAATATTCAACAAATTGAGCCGCAAAAAATGCTAAAACCAAAAATCCACCCATACCGGCCATTGACTTTGTCATAGCATCAATTAGGTCGTGACTAGATTTAATTGTTCCTACAGTCCTTCCATAAACATATCCTGGAACTAAAAATAAAAGCATCATGGCAGGAATAAGTCCATATTCCAAAAATTCATTTAAATTTAAAATACCAGTTTTTTCATCAATACTCTTTAAAGGAGCATTTTTAGGAAACATCATAAGGGCCATTATAATAATAAAAATAATTAAAGAAATAAGGGCATTTCTAAGTCCTTTTTTTTCAAGATCTGTTAAAGGCTTATGATCTGCCTTATAAGTTCCCTTATATTCTCCTAGATTTTTTTCAACAATTTTTGTAGTAACCAAGGTTCCAACAATAGTAATTAAAAATGTTGAAGCAAAAAGAAAATAATAATTGCAAGTTACAGCAATTTTAAGATCCATTCCTACAGCTTTCAAAGCCTCGTTAGTAATATTTGTCAAAAGTGGATCAGTTGTTCCTAAAAGTAAATTTGCAGAAAATCCACCAGAAACGCCAGCAAAAGCTGCAGCAATTCCAGCTAATGGATTTCTACCAGCAGCTGCAAAAATCATAGCACCCAAAGGAATTACAACAACATAACCAGCATCAGATGCAATATTTGACATAATCCCTGTAAAAACTACAGCAACAGTCAAAAGAGTTGGGGAAACATCAGAAAGTAAATTTTTTAAAGTTGCAGCGAAAAGCCCGCTGTTTTCAGCAACACCAACTCCAAGCATAGCAACCAAAACAGTTCCGATTGGAGCAAATCCCATAAAATTATCAGTTGCAGAATTAAAAATATATCTTAAACCTTCAAGATTTAGAAGAGAAATAGCTTTTTTTGTAACCTCTTCTCCTTCTTTTGCATCAAAATAAGTAACGCTAAGACCAGCTTTTGCTGCAAAATGAGAAATAATTACAACCAAAATACTTAAAAATAAAAATATAATGGCAGGATGAGGCATCTTGTTACCAATTTTTTCTACAGATTTTAAAAATCCACCAACGTCATTGGCATCTTTAACTTTTTTATCTTTTTTCGACATAAAACCTCCTTTTAATTTATGTTAAAAAATACTTTATAATTATACCATAAAACAAATATTTATTGCAAGTTATTTGTTATAAATTATAAGATTATTATAAAAATCACTATAAAAAATCAATGATTTTCAAACTATAAATTTAAAAGACAGGAAAAAGTATTTTGTAAAAATATTTATTACTTTAATTTGACAAAACGAAAATTAGCTTTATAATAAAT
>OLJD01000332.1_pt1 | contig 11750 bp, 7 predicted proteins | sample 1601441 | NCBI WGS metagenome assembly OLJD01 (sample SAMN04436853, study PRJEB24849) | human gut metagenome | biome: human gut; feature: NICU; material: stool | host: Homo sapiens | place: USA: Saint Louis, MO | collected 2011-10-01 | reverse complement strand
ATTATATTTTTAAAAATGAAGAATAAACTTTAATTTTTAAATTTAAAAGGCGATTGCAAAATTATTATCACATTTTGCAATCGCCAAAATCTTACCTATCTAATTCATTAATCATAGCTACAATATCATCATTTTTTAATTGCTTTTTAAAGACAACATTGATTCCATTTTCTTTCATTGTTTCAAAAAATTTTTCAGCCGATTTTATACGGATTTTTTCATCATATCTTAAAGATTTCTCATCTTTCATATCCTTAGTTTCTACAATAAAATTAATCTGTTTAGTCCCATCTTTTGAATCAATCACATACATAAAATCTGGACTTGTTGTTCCTCCATTAAATAAAGGAATTTGAATTGATCTTCTAGGAATTTTTCCAAAAACTCTTACTTTTTCAATATCACTTTTAAGTAGAGTGTCTTTTTCTTTATCACTGTCATAAATAACAGCATCATAAAGAAATCTTTTTGGAACATCGACATTTTCGTCCCTATAAACTCCCAAAACTCCCTGAACCAATTCATCCAAAACATTTCCATTTCTATCAGTCAAGCTTGTTTCTTTAACATCAATATTAAGAGCCTTGTATGAAAAATTCTTTATGAGCTTTTCATCAAGCCACTTATTAAACTCATTTCCTATCAAATTAATAGCAACTTTTGAAAATAATCTATCATCAATAAAGCCCTTATCTTGATTAAACTTGCACAAAACTTTGTGAATTGTTTTTATACTCAAGCCTGTTTTCTTATTAACTTCTTTTAAAAATTCATTATAAGGAAGTTTATCTTCAGTGACAAAATAATTTGCCATATTTTCTTTCAAAACAATTCGCCCATCTTCTTTTTCAGTTCTTTTTGAAATTATTTCAACATTAGTATCCCTATAAATATCTTTTTCTAAAATTTTATAAAAAGCATCTTCCAGCTCATTTTCTGGAATTTCCTCAAACTTTAAGAAGTATTTTTGATTAACCGTCTTCCACAAGCTTTTAATCTCTGAAAATTTATCCTTACGAATTTTTACATAGGCTTTCTTTTTGTTACCATCTATAAGCTTGTTAGGCTTCAAATTATTAATAGCCTCAGGATAATCTTCATATAGCTTAGATAAATTTTCAAGATTTATCTCGCCCTTACGGTTGATATATTTCTTAGATAACATATCAATAAAAATATCATCTTCAGAAATTGCTCTCAATTTTGAAATTTTTGGAAGAATTGAATTAATATTAGAAATTTTATTTGGAGTATCATCATTTATTTCCCCAAGCAATTTATTTGCAAAGTCTTTTTCAGAATAATCAATTAAATATCTCAAATAAAATTGCTTATCAGAAATCCTATAACCATTTTCATTTACAGGCAGCCTCAAGCCCCTGCCAACTTCTTGAAGTTTGCTAGTTTCTGAACCCGAAGATCTTAATTTTACAATTTGAAAAACATTTGGATTGTCCCATCCTTCTTTTAAAGTCCATTTTGAGAAAATAAATCTTAAAGTATTCCATTTTTTATCATCACTTTTAAAATTTAAAAGAAATTCCTTGTCCCTTAAAATCTTATCAACTTCATTTTTAATATCTTCTTCAGAAGTAGAATTATCCTCGCTAAAATAACCCCCACTTGTCTTGGATATATCACAAAGAGAACTTTCCAAAAAAGATTTATATTCCAAAAGTCTCTCGTCACTATCATCCTTGATTTTTTGGATTTCTTTTTTAATATGGTCCTCTAGCATTTTTTCAAACTTAAGTCTTAAATGCCCAGCCTTTCCATCTTCATCACGAAAAGATCGGACAGAATCAATAAAAAATAAGGATAGGGTTTTTATCTTGTCTTTTCTTAAAAAATTTTTCTTTTCAGTTTCAAAATGGTTGATGATGGCTTGCCTTAACATCATTTCCTGATAAGTTTCAGTATAAATTCCCCCATAAATAATATCGCCCTTTGATAAAACTTGACCGTTAGACAAAGTTACACCACGATTAATATTTTCATCATTAGTTTTTCCAATTTCTTCAACAAAAATACCAGAAAATTCCTCACCCAAAACAGAAAGACTATCTAATTTTGCAAGCTCCTCTACTTTTTTTGTTTTTTCATCACGAATATAGCAAAGCTTTGGATTTTGTTTGAAATCCATAAGCTTAAATTTTATATCATTTTCCTTTTCAGCATCAATCATAAAAGTTTCCACGCCCTTAACCAAATTTTGATTAAAAGCTTGGCTAGAACCCAAATTAAAAATCAAATTATTAAAGTCTTTTTCCTTTGACTTTTTCTTTTCGGGAAAAGTTGCACCAAAACGAATAATACATTGAGGATTAATTTCTTTTATTAAAGTTTTATAAGCCTTATTTTCTTTTTTAAACCTGTGAGGCTCATCAATGATTACAATAGGCCTTGTAGCTTTGATTGCTCCATAAGGTTGGGTAAAATTTCCCATCAAAGTTTGATCATAATCATCCTTATCCATAGTTGCCTTTGACAAAAGCATGCCAGAGCTTAACAATAAAACAGAAAACCTATTTTTTTGCAGATTTGTTCCACGCACATATTCAGATACAGCATAAGGAAAATTTTTTCGACCACTCTTTCTTTTTTGTGCCTCCAAAACAGAAAGATCCAAAGATTTGTTAGGATAAAGATCCGAAAAATGTTTTTTGCTATAATCAGCCGACAAAAAACTTTTTGCCCCTTCTCTAATAGGAGTAGAAGGAACAAGGACAATAAATTTATTAAAACCATACCTTTGATTTAGCTCATACATCATCCTTGTATAACAATAAGTTTTTCCAGTCCCAGTTTCCATTCGAATATCAAGGCCCAAATAATTTTCATCATCAGACCCCCTCCATTTACTTGGAATAGCCTGTAAATTTTCATAACCTTGCCACAAATTTTCAATATTTTCCCTGATTTTTTCATCAGCCAAATCAATCAGAGGATTAGAATAAGGATCCTTGCTGTCAAAAATCCTAATACCATCAAAAACTTTAACAATAGACTTCAAAAAATCTTCTTGGTGGGGAAGAATAGTAAGTTCAATACCCATAACTAAAACCTCTCAATCAAGCTTACATTTTTGTTGTTTCTAAGAACAGATAGATTCGTTCTAAGCTCTTGAAGAACACTAAAATCAATAGAATGAAGATAAACAACAATCCTATTTATAAGAAGACTATCATCTTCTATCCTTCTAATAAGCTCCATTACGTCACTTGAACCCAAACCGGAATCAATAATATAAAGAGATTTTCCAATCAAATTCGCCCTATATTCATCCAAAACATATTCATCAGAAGATTGAGATAAACCATACCCATCCTCATTTAGCCAAGTAGACAAAATATTTTCCTTGCCACTTGCATGGTCATTATCAAAAATTGAAACCATATCATCCAGTGGAAATTTAATTTGTGGAGAAAATTCCTCCAACTTGTCCAAAGTTTTTTCCTTAGGTTTTTCAAGATAGAAAAGCTTAAAACCATAATCAATATTCGCACCAGTTTCATTTTTAATTTTTTTGCCGGCCCTTTTGATTCTTTCCCTTCCGATTTCATCAATAGTTTTATATCCAGCCTTAAAAGCAGGCTTCTTTTTATCAATTTTTTCAGGAATTTGAACCATAATATATTTACGCTTTCCACCATCTTCAGCATTTAATTGCATAAGAGCATCAGCAGTTGTGGCGGAGCCGGAGAAGAAGTCTAATATAATATCATTATTATTTAATGATATATTTATAAAGTCTTCAATAAGTTTAATAGGTTTTGGATTATCAAATAATCTTTCAATACCAAATAGATTTTTTACTTCATTTGTTCCGTTCCCACTTGAATATTCAGGCTTATATAATAATGTTTTAACTTTTTTACTAGGCAAATCTGACAATTCGGGTCTTTGTTTTTTATTCAATGAAATTCCATTTTTTGTTTTGGTTATTATCACTTCGTCAAGTTGGCTTTGGAGTTTGGAATAACTCCAACGCCAACTTGCCTTTTTTTTATTAACAAAAGGCAATATGGGTAGATATCCTTCTGATTTTTTATCATCTATATATTTTTCCAAATAAGAATCATTAAACACTTTTTTTTCTGAATCATATAAAGAATTTAAAATATGTTTTTCGGGTAACTTTAAATTTCCATTTTTATAAAAAATAGGAAACCGTAGTTTAGGTCTATGGTCTCTAGGTGCATTTTGACCTGTAGAAATCAGTGATGCTCCTTTTTTATAATATCCAATATCGTCAATCATCCAATCTGAAATTATTTCATCATCATCAATTTTTAATCCTTTAATAATTAAATTTTCTTTATGTTTAGCGTATACTATCGTATATTCATGAGTTCCTGCAAAAGCAAATTCATCTTGATTTCCTTTTAAATTCATGATGGTTGGCAAATTACCTACTTTATTCTCTTCCCCAAAAATCTCATCACAAATTAATTTTAAATTAGCCTGTTCATTATCATCAATAGAAATAAAAATAACCCCATCATCAGCTAATAAGTCCCTTGCCAATAAAAGCCTAGGATAGATAAAAGTAAGCCAAGCCGAATGGGTACTTTTTCCAGAAAGATTCAAAATTCTTTCTGCCTCTTCTTCTGTAATTCCAATAGTTCTTGCAAGTTCCTCGCTATTAAAATTAAAATTATCAGGATAAACAAAACCGTCAGAGCCTGTATTGTATGGAGGATCGATATAAATACATTTTATTTTCCCACTATATGATCCTAACAAATGTTTTAGGGCGTCTATATTATCCCCAACTATATAGAGATTTTCACTGTTTTTATTTTCATCCTTTTCGTTATGTTTTAAATCTGGAGAAATATAAGTTTCGCTTTCCAAAGAACTCAAGTATTTAGCATAAGATTTTCCCAAAAATTCAAGGCCATAGCCTTCCTTTGAAAGTTCGATTTCTTCTTCTTTCAAAAAATCTTTGAAATTATCAATTTTAAATTCACCGTCCTTGGTAAAAAATTGTGGAAATTCTTTTTTTAATTTTTCCATCTCCCTGCTATTGGGTTTTTTATCTTGATTACTTTTAAGATTTTGACCAATCATTTACTCCTCCATTTAATTTTTATATATAAAATTTAATAATTTTCTTTATTTTATTATAACGTATTTGCATTTTTCTTGTTGGTATTTTTTATTTTTCCCTATTATTTTAAATTTAAGTAAAAAAAAATAATGTGCAAATTTTCATTATGCACATTATTATTATTATTTTCTTATTAAATAGTTAAAGGCTGATAGGGCTGCTGTTGCTCCTGAGCCTGCTGCTATTATTATTTGTTTATAAAGGGAATTTATTGCATCGCCTGCTGCAAATATTCCTTCTATATTTGTAGAACCATCTTTTTCTACTTCGATTTCGCCTCTATCTGTGAGTTTTATTTTTCCTTCTAGCCATTCTGTATTTGGAATTTGACCGATTTGGATGAAAACTCCGGCAAGATTAATTGTTTTTTCTTCTTTTGTATTTCTATCTATATATTTAAGACCTGTTAGTTTTTTATCACCAAGGAGTTTTGTTGTTTGGGCAGAGGTTATAACTTTTACGTTTTGAAGGGATTCTAATTTTGTTTGTAATATTTTATCTGCCTTTAATTCTGGTAAAAATTCAAGAACTGTAACGGTTTTTGCTATTGATGCAAGGTCTATTGCCGCTTCTATTCCTGAATTTCCTCCTCCTACAACTGCTACGTCTTTTCCTTTAAATAGGGGTCCGTCGCAATGGGTACAAAAAGCTACGCCCTTGTTTTTGAATTTTTCTTCTCCATCTATTCCAAGAAGTCTCCATCTTGTTCCTGTTGCAAAAATTAGACTTTTACTATTTATTTTTGCTCCATCTTCTAGGATAATATTAAATTCATGGTCATTTTTTTCGAAATCGACAGCTCTTACTCCCTCTATTATGTCTACACCAAGATTTTCTACTTGGTTTTTGACTGATAGCATATATTTAGGTCCTTCTGTTTTTAGGATTCCTGTTATATTTTCTATATCGAGAGTTTCGTTTACTTGTCCACCAAATTCGTCTGCAACTATTGCAACTTTTAGTCCTTTTCTTGCTCCATAAATTGCAGCCGTAGCACTACTTGGTCCTGCTCCGACTATTAGGATATCGTAATCTTTGAAATTTGATAGATCTTTTTGAACTTTTTCTGCAACAAGGTCTAAAAGACTTGCCATAGTTTTTTTGCCACCGTCAAGAAATTCTCCATTTTCAAAAATTGCTGGTACTGCCATAACATCTCTTTTATCACATATATCTTGGTTTATTGAACCTTCAATCATTGTGTGAGAAATATTTTTGTTTAAAACTGCCATAATATTGAATGCTTGCACAACTTCAGGGCAGTTGTGGCAGGAAAGAGAAACTATTGTTTCAAAATTTCTTTTTTCCTTTATAGACCTTATTCTTTCTTTTTCTTCGTTGGATATTTTTGGTTCAATTCCACCAACTTGTAAAAGTGCAAGAACAAATGATTCGAACTCGTGTCCTAAAGGAATTCCTGCAAAAACAATTTTTCCGTGTTCAAATTCTCCATTTAGGCTAAAAGCAGGAGTGAAATTTAAAATTTCTTCTTCTATTTTTATCTTATCAGATAAAGACTCCACTTCTTCTATAAAAGATTTTAATTTTTTTGAATTTTCATCTTCATTTAGAGAAAGTCCAATTGTTACATTGGACTTTAGCATTTTAAGATAAGCCTTTAGCTGATCTTTTAATTTATTGTCTAACATTAGATTTTTCCAACAAGGTCAAGTCCTGGTGTTAGTGTATCATCTTCTTCAGAATTCCATTTAGCAGGACATACTTGGTCTGGATGTTTTCTTACATATTGACCAGCTTTAACTTTGTAGATATTATTTTCTGCTTTTCTTCCTATTCCACCCGCATTTATTTCTAGTGCTTGGATAACATTATCAGGGTCTATAACAAAAGTTGCTCTGTCAGCTTTTCCATCTTCTGTTAAAATATCTAAAGCTTTTGTAAGTTCTTTGTTTGAATCGCCAATCATTTTGTATTGGATTTTTCCTATAGCTTCACTTTCATCATGCCAAGCCTTGTGAACAAAATGTGTGTCAACGCTTACAGAATAAACTTCTGCACCCATCTCTTTTAATTGCCCATATTTTTCTTGCAAATCTTCAAGCTCTGTAGGGCACACAAAGGTAAAGTCTGCTGGATAAAACATCAAAACTTTCCATTCACCTTCAAGGTCCTTATCACTTATCTTTACAAATTCATTTGTTTTTGGATCATAAGCATCCAAATTAAATTCAGGTAATTTTTTTCCTATTAGTGACATAATATCCTCCATATTTTTAAAAAATTACTTCATTTTAAATAAAAAACAAAGTATATGATAATTATACTCATTATAAATTTTGAATCAATATCACAAATTTTCAAAATAAAAAAATGCCTTCCAAAATTTATGGAAAGGCATTTTAAAAAGCCACTTATAAGTTTTTAAGTGGCTCTTTGATGGGCGAAATCTTTTTTAAAAGATTTCCATGAGTTAAACAGTAAAAGTTTATTTTATAAACTTTCCACTTAATTATATCATTGAATTTGCAATTGGTAAAGATAATTAATGATTTATTCGTGAAACATATTTAATAATTTGCCCACATAGTTTGGGTATAATTTAATTGAGGTGAATTATGAATATATTACTAGCTTTAGATTCAATTAAAGATTTTGAAAATTCTATCGAAATTGGAAATTATTTTAAAGAAGAGTTAGAAAGTGAAAATAAAAATAACAAGGTTTCTATTCTTCCATTTTTGGACGGGGGACTTGGGACTGTTGAAAGCATCAAGGAAGTTATTGGTGGAGATTTTTCTTATGTAAATGTCCATGATCCTAAAGGCGAGGCTTCTACTGCAAGGTATATTATCAAAAAAAATTTGTGTGCTATGGAGATGGCTCAAGCTTGTGGTCTTAGGCTTTTGTATAAGGATAATTTAAATGTTATGGAATCTTCTTCAATTGGTCTTGGTGAGATGATTGTCGATGGTTTGAACAACGGCTGTGAGGATTTTTTTATTGGAATTGGAGATACGGCAACAAATGATATGGGCATGGGCATGCTCTATGCTTTGGGAGTTAGATTTTTTGATAAAAATCTTAATTCTTTAAATCCAGTTGCAAAAAATATGATCAAAGTTGATTCTATTGACACTTCTGATCTTGATAGGAGGGTTTTGAATGCAAATTTTGAAATTGCTACAAGTCTTCCCCTTACTCTTTTCCAAAAAAATTCTTTTTTGGAGAAAAGACCGATAAGAAAAGGAGCAAGTCCAGATGAAATTTTGGAACTTGAGAAAGCTTGCAGGCACTTTTCTAAAAAAGTTTCTGATTTTTTGGGGGCAAGCGAGATAGATTTTCCTTATCTTGGTGCAGGAGGAGGAGTAGCTTGGGCTCTTTATATATTTTTTAAGGCAAAAATTTCTAATTCTATGGAACTTGTTTTGTCTCTCGTTGATTTTGAAAAAGAGGTAAAGGACAAAGACCTTTTAATTATTAGTGAAAATGTCGATGAGTTTAATGGGGAAAATTCTATTAATCTTTCTAAATTTGCCAAAAGGTATAATGAGAATATAAAAATAATTTTCTTGCAAGATGAAGATCACCAAAGTTTGAGGGATAATCCTTATATAGATGAAGTTTATAAATTTAAAATCAAAGCAAATCTTGAAAGGGGAGATTATGAGAGGGAAATAAAATCTGTTGCAAGAGCTTTTATTTCTGATAATCTTTCTATAAAAATTTAAGAAAGAGGAGTTATGGCGAAGGGAAAAATGACTAGAATATTAATGGCGATTAATGTCATAGTTTTTATTTTTATGACTGTCACAGGCGGCAGCGAAAATATTGAAAATCTTTTGAGATTTAATGCTATGAGCAAAATTCACGTTTATCAGGGCGAGTGGTGGAGATTATTTTGCCCGATTTTTATCCACATTGGAGTTTTTCATCTTTTGATGAATATGTATTTTTTAAATAGTGTTGGTGATACTTTTGAATCCTTGTACGGGTCTAGAAATTTTCTAATTATTTATTTACTAACTGGAGTAATGGGAAATTTATTTACCTATGCTTTTGGGGAAATTACAAGTGTATCAGCGGGAGCTTCCACATCCCTTTATGGACTTTTTGGCCTTGCTCTTGGAATTATGTTTAATTACAGAGACAATGAATTTCTAAGGCAATTTGGCTCAAGTTTTATAGGAATTGTGGCTATAAATATTATTTATTCTTTTATGGTTCCAGGAATTGGAATAACGGGACATATTGGTGGACTTTTGGGAGGCTTTATCCTTGCAGGATTTTTCCCAATAATGAATATGACCCTACCAACCAGCACAAAAATTATTGCAATAATTGCCTTCGGCTTAATAGCTATGGGCTTTATATATATAGGAAACAAATCAGTTGCGCAAGCTTTATAAGGAGGAAAAAATGGATAGAAAAGATATAGACAAGTCCCTAAAATGGGACACAGAAAAAATTTATAAGACAGACGAAGATTTCTACAAAGACGTAGAAGAAGTAAAAAATCTAATCGAAAAAACAAAGACATATAAAGGAAGGATTTTGGATTCAGCCGACAGTCTTTATGATTTCTTAAAAACAAGTGAAAAATTAGAAAGAAAATTTTCAAAACTTGGCGTATATGCCTCATTAAAATCTGACGAGGACACAAGAGTTGCTAAATACCAAGAAATGACAAAAATTGCAGACAACTTATTAGCAAGCCTTGCCCAAGAACTTTCCTTTATAACACCAGAAATTTTATCTGAAGACTACGAAAAAGTACAAAGATATATAGAAGAAAAAGAAGAGCTAAAAATTTACGATCATTATTTCGAAGATTTATTTAGAAATAAAGACCATACTTTGGGTGAAAACGAAGAAAAAATCATAGCTTCATTTTCAAAACTATCCCAAAATCCACAAAACACCTATATGATTTTTTCAAACGCTGACCTAAAATTTCCAAAAGTAAAAAAAGGCGATGAAGAAATCCAAATCACAGATGCAAACTTCACAAACCTAGAACTAGATTCAAATCGAAAGTTTAGAAAAGAAGTTTACGAAAAATATTACACAGTTTACAAACAATTTGAAAATACAGCAGCCTCCCTTCTTGATGGAGAAATGACAGCAAATAATACCATAGCAAAACTCAAAAAATTCGATTCAGCAAGAAAGATGAGCTTGTTTGCAAACAATATTGACGAAAAAGTTTACGATAATCTAGTAGAAGTAATCCACGATAATATAGAAATTCACAGAGACTACACCAGCCTAAGAAAAAAAGTTTTAGGCCTAGATGACTTAGGATTTTACGATATTTACCTACCATTAGTAGAAGACTATAATAAAACCTACACTTTTGATCAGGCGAAAGAATTAATTCTAAAAGCCCTAGCCCCACTTGGAGAAGACTACATCAAAAAAGCAAGAGAAGGCTTTGACGATAGGTGGTTTGATGTAATGGAAAACGAAGGAAAAAGATCAGGAGGATACTCATCCGGATCCTACGATACAGAACCATACATCTTATTAAATTACAATGATTCCCTAGATTCACTTTTCACAACAGCTCATGAGCTTGGACATTCCATGCACTCATACTACACAAGAAAAACCCAACCATATATCTACGGAGATTATTCAATATTTTTGGCAGAAATAGCATCAACAACAAACGAGCTATTACTATTAAATTACATGATAGACCATGCAAAAGACGAAAAAGAAAAAGCCTACCTATTAAACCACTACGTAAATTCGTTCAAGTCAACCGTATTTAGACAAACAATGTTTGCAGAATTTGAACTAGAGGCAAATAAACTAGTAGAAAACTCAATGCCAGTAACAGCAGAAAAACTAAATCAAATCTACCACGATCTAAACGTGGATTATTTTGGAGATGATATAGAAGTAGACAAATATATATCAACAGAATGGGCAAGAATCCCACACTTTTATATGTTCTACTACGTCTTCCAATACGCAACAGGCTTCTCATCAGCAGTAAGCCTATCAGAAAAAATACTTCATGGTAACAAAGAAGACTTAGAAAAATATCTAAACTTCCTAAAAGCAGGAAAAAGCAAATACCCACTAGAAGTATTAAAAGAGGCAGGAGTAGACATGACCAAAAAAGACTCACTTCAAAAAGCCATGGATGTCTGCAAAGAAAAACTAGAAGAATTAAAAAAATCATTAGAAAAATAAAATAAAAAACAAAAAAAGAGTCTTACAAGCGTAAAACAATAATAAAAAAGCTTGAAAACAAGGGCTCTTTTTAAATTTCAAAAAAATTGCAAAAAAAATTTGACAAAGATAAAAAAACCTAGTATTATGTAAAGGCACTGTTAAAGAAGCTAGTCAAACACGAAAAATAATTTTCAAAAAAATATTTGACAAGCGAAAATAAATAGTGTATTATATATTTGATATCACTTCAGAGAAACATCTCAGAAAGTAAAGATTTAATAAAAAAATTAAAAAAAATACTTGACAAGATAAAATGAGCGTGGTATTATATAATAGTCGTTACGAGATAACGACATTGAACCTCAAAAAAATATATAGAAAACTACAATAAAAGTAAAGTGAATTACTTTGAGTAAACCAAAACGAAAAATGACGAATAGTCAAGATCAAACTTAAATTGAGAGTTTGATCCTGGCTCAGGATAAACGCTGGC
>OLJD01000330.1_pt1 | contig 11784 bp, 9 predicted proteins | sample 1601441 | NCBI WGS metagenome assembly OLJD01 (sample SAMN04436853, study PRJEB24849) | human gut metagenome | biome: human gut; feature: NICU; material: stool | host: Homo sapiens | place: USA: Saint Louis, MO | collected 2011-10-01 | reverse complement strand
CCATTGTATTAAGTATTTTAAATTATTTTGTATTGTTACCACTTTACGGCATGATATTTAACCTAGGTGACATTGTTCATAATCTTAAAGTAATTATTGTTTCAGGTGTCATACCATTTAATATTATTAAAGGTATTGTCATTTCAATCATCTTTTACTTTATATTCAATAGAATTAAAAATAACATTCACTTATAAATAACTAGCGCCTTTACACATAATGTGTAAAGGCGCTTTTAATACTATATATTATTCAAATTTAAGTGCGTCACCATCAAATGGTTCGTCTTCAATTTTAATTGAATCTGTTGGACAACCTTCTAGTGCATCTTCCATATCTTCATATAACTCTTCTGGCACCTCTGCAGTACCTTGGTTATCATCAAGGATTACGAAAGCAATACCTTCGTCGTCATAATCATAGATATCTGGAGCTGCTGCACCACATGCACCGCATGCTATACAAGTATCCATATCAACGATTGTATATTTAGCCAATTTCATTCGCCTCCTTTGAAAAAAATGCTACACTAGTAATAACAATACTACTATTGTAGACATCGATAGTGTGATTTTCAATATATTCGTTTTATAGAGTGAGGGTTTATCTTGTATCAAATTATCAAATATGCGTGTCAGCACGCATTCAACTACAAAACAAATAAAAGTATTTATAATATCTTAACAGGAAAAAAATCCCATCAAACATTTTTTGACGCAAGTAGTCAACAACTTTTGTCATTATATCATAGTTTACCGAGATTAAAATATCCGTCTTTTGAGCGATATTTAAATGAATTGAATGATGAGGAACCAAAAATAAATATCAAAACGCATCCAAGATGTACCTATGATAGCCTTATTAATACATTTAACTGTATCCAATTACTCATTCAAACGGTATCACAAAGCTTACATAACGATTTTAGGTTCATTCCTATTACTCAACAAACATACATTCAACAACGTGTTAAAGATATTTATCAACACATAAAGGTTAACGATTTAGAGTCAAATTTTATCACTGAAATAAAACAATTATTTGAAAAAATTGCTAGCAAGCATGAACATGTTTATTTGCATTATTATTTACAAGGATATGAAGAGGCGATGTATACCAGACAACAAGTCAGTTTAATTGAATCGAAGTCTCAACAAGAACTATTTGAATTAGAAATGAATCAATTGGTCGATGTCATGTTTGAAATTGAAGATATGCAAAAACATCCTTTATTAAATCAAACGATTATACGTCCAACATTACTTAATAAAACGAAGTTAACCTTACATCAATTAGAGCAAGGACACCCGATACAAGACATCTCAACTGTTCAAAATGTTAAATTAAATACGATTGAAGATCATCTTTTAGAGTTGTTTATCAAAGGTTATATCAATGACTATGACAGTTATTTAGACATCACAACAATTCAACCATTTATCGATTTTTACAAAAGTCATATAGGAATCAAATTGCGTGAGTACAAGCAACAATTTGATACATTAACTTATTTTCAAATTAAATTGGTAATTGTCGGTATTGAAAGGGGTGACTTAGTTGCTTCAACAGAAACTTAAAGATTGGTTTGGGTTTGATTCCTTTAAACCTGGGCAAGAGGAAATCATTACCAGTGTATTAAATCAAAAGCATACACTTGGTATTTTACCAACAGGTAGTGGCAAAAGCCTTTGTTATCAATTACCTACTTATATAATTGAAAAGCCAACACTTGTCATTTCACCATTAATTTCTCTTATGGATGATCAAGTCATGCAAATGAAGTTAAATGGTGAACGTGCAGTTTGTTGTATCCATTCAGGAATGGACAATACAGAGAAACGACAAAATCTTAGCAATATTCGACAAAGTAAATTTATCTATTTAAGTCCCGAATTTATATTACAACCTCAAAATTTTAAACTTATCGCCAATATAGATTTTGGTTTAATTGTTCTTGATGAAGCGCATTGTTTGTCTGAATGGGGATATGATTTCAGACCACATTATGCCTTGATTGGAAAAATAACGAATTCATTTAAGTCGGCTACAATTCTTGCATTAACAGCAACTGCACCACCTCATTTAGAAAGCGATTTATCTGAAATGCTCAATGTTAATTTCAGTACAATTAAAACAAGTATGAATCGTATGAATATTTCATTGAAACATCTCAATTTCGGATCTGACGAAGAAAAAATAGAATGGTTGTTACCACAACTTAATGAAACAGGTCCCACTATTATATATGTATCCTCTAAAAAATTATGTTTAACACTAGCTCAACTTATTTATGACTCAGGTTTTTTAACAGGGATATATCATGGCGATTTAAGTTATCAAGAAAGACAGACAGTACAACACCAATTTTTAAACAATGATATTCCAATCATAGTTGCGACAAGTGCATTTGGTATGGGAATAAATAAAAAAGACATCCGAACAGTCATTCATTTTCATTTGTCATCTAGTCCTTCTAATTATCTACAAGAGATTGGAAGAGCAGGTAGAGACGGTGAAGCGAGCCAAGCCATTAGCTTATTCCAACCCGACGACGCTTTTATATTAGAAACCATACTATTTGCTGATAGAATCACAACTGAAGATATTCATGCATTTGAATTAGGGCAATTTATCCCTCCTGAAAAAGAATCCATTTTATCCATACTTTATAATCAATATTCAATTAATCAAATGCAACGTATTTTTGATCAATCTTTCAGACGTAAAAAATTAGGTTATAGTCGCATGTTAGGCTACACACAACTTGACCAATGTCGCCGAAAATATTTGTTGGAATTTTTTAATGAACAACCTAAACTGCCAGATGTATGTTGTGACAATGATACTGAGTTACCTAGCATGAAAGTAATTAATCGCAAGAAAGTTAAACGTAAGCTATCATATAGTGAAAAACTTCAAAATTTATTTGAACTATAGATTTTATTTTGCTTAACTCTTTATTCAAGCTATAATTAACTTATGAACAAAATCTTAATACCTAAAAAATTCTTGATTACTATACATAATCATTTAATAAATGGGTATAGTTTATGTATCATTATAAAATAAAATTAAACAGAGAGGATGATGATTGTGTCTAATAATAACTTCAAAGATGATTTTGAAAAAAATCGTCAAGCAATAGACCCAGAAGATCATAATGAGCAGACATCTTCACATGAAGAGCAAGAAGATAATGCAGTAGACAGAACTGAAGACAAAGCAAATCAACAATTCCCACCGAGAAATGCACAGAGAAGAAAGCGTCGTCGAGATATAGCGACAAATAATAACCGTCAGGCAGATTCACGTACAAAAGATAGCCAAGATGGTTCATTAGATGATAGACATGATGATACATCATTACATAATGGAGATAACAAAAATTATGATGCATCCAATCACAATGATGTAAATAGAGATCAAAAACAGGCACATCATCCTGAAAATCGTTCGACTCGTGAGTCAGAACAAGAATTAAATCACGATGAACCTTTAAAGCGTAGTGGTAAAAGTGACGATGTTCAACATGATGATCGTCATGACAAGAAAGACGGGCACGGTAAAGATGCCGCTCTAGCAGGTGGTGCTGCAGTTGGTAAAAAAGTGACTAGTGATCATAAACATGGTGACAATAATGGCCATGAGGATCGTGTACGTGAACATGACCATCACAAAGATAATGATCGACATGATGACTTTAATAAAGATGACCGTCGTCAAGATACATCTAAAGATCGCCAAGACGAACTTAATAAAGGTCATCATGATGAAGAACACCACGACTCAGGTAAAGGTAAAAAAGCTGCTGCAACTGGTGCCGGTGTGGCTGGTGCTGCGGGTGCTGCTGGTTTAGCTAAACATCATCATGATAAAAAAGACGATCATACTGGCGAAAATAAAATAAAAAATGACCGTCATCAAGATCATCATGATAACAAACATGACGACAAAGAGATTAAAGATAATCATCAATCAGATGATGAAAAATCAGGTAAAGGTAAGAAAGCTGCCGCAACTGGTGCAGGTGTTGCTGGTGCTGCAGGTGCCGCTGGTTTAGCTAAACATCATCATGATAATAAAGAAAGCCATCATAGTGATAAAGATATCAAGGATGACCGCAAACATGATGATGACGACAAACATGATAATAAAGATAAACATCAATCTAATAAAGGGAAGAAAGCTGCTGCAGTAGGTGCAGGCGCCGCAGGTGTTGCTGGTGCTGCAGGTGCAAAACATCACCATGATAAAAAAGAAGCCAACCAACATGATGATAACAATAATCATCGAGACAATCATGATGGTAAGAAAAAAGGCGGCTTTATGAAAATCATCTTACCAATTATAGCTGCAGTATTAATCCTAGGTGCAATTGCTATTTTCGCAGGTATGGCCTTAAATAATCATAGTAATAGTGGCAATGATGATAACAAAGTAGCTAATGAAGATAGTAAAGATGGCAAGAAAAACAACGACACTAGCAAAGATAAAGACAGCAAAGATAAAGATAGTTCAAAAGACAAAGATAAATCAAAAGACTCTGATAAAGATAAAGCAACATCTAGTGACGAATCAAATTCATCAGACGCTTCAAATTCAGATAAAAATAGTTCTGGTGATAATGCTAATGGTGCTAACTCACAAGCAACTAATAACCAAGGTCAAAATGGCGGAAATAGCCAAAATGGTCAAGGCCAAAACTCACAACAAAATGGCCAACAAGGTAATAATAGCCAAAATAGCAATAGTAACCAACAAGGTAAACAAACACATACTGTAAATGGTAAAGAAAATCTCTACAGAATTGCCATTCAATATTACGGTAGTGGTTCACCTGCAAATGTTGAAAAAATTAGACAAGCTAATGGATTAAATGGTAACAATATTCATAATGGTCAAACATTAGTAATTCCATAGGTACAATTCAATCATCAAATTAACTGTAAGTAATGTTATCGCATTACTTACAGTTTTTTTGGTTTCCGTCAAATCAAGACGATTATTCAAAAAAGTCATAAATAATTTAAACTTTTCTAAAACAAGGACTTCGCGAAAATAGGATATAACTGATATAATAATTTGGTGATTAAAGGAGGCCGTTTTACATGCAAAAAATAGAAAGTATCATCATTGGTGGAGGACCTTGTGGCTTAAGTGCAGCCATTGAGCAAAAGAAAAAAGGTATTGAAACATTAGTGATAGAAAAAGGTAATGTTGTAGAATCTATCTATAATTATCCAACACATCAAACCTTCTTCTCATCTAGTGATAAATTATCAATTGGTGATATTCCATTTATCGTGGAAGAAAGTAAACCACGTCGAAATCAAGCTCTTGTATATTATAGAGAAGTCGTTAAACATCATCAATTAAATATCCATGCATTTGAAGAAGTTTTAACAGTTAAAAAGATGAATAATCGTTTTACAATCACGACTACTAAAGATGTTTACGAATGTAAATTTTTAACAGTTGCAACTGGTTATTATGGTCAACATAATACACTAGAAGTTGAGGGTGCTGAGTTATCTAAAGTATTCCATTATTTCAAAGAAGCACATCCGTACTTCGACCAAAATGTTGTCGTAATAGGTGGTAAGAATTCTGCAGTTGATGCCGCTTTAGAATTAGAAAAAGCTGGCGCAAATGTTACAGTAATCTATCGTGGAGATCGTTATCCTAAAGCTATTAAACCATGGATTTTACCCAATTTTGAGTCATTAGTTAATCATGAAAAAATTACGATGGAATTTAATGCCAATGTAACACAAATCACTGAAGATCATGTTACATATGAAAAAGAAGGTAAGACAATTACGATCCCGAATGATTATGTCTTTGCAATGATTGGTTATCATCCGAATTATGAATTCTTAGAATCAATCGGTATTGAAATTAATACAAATGAATATGGTACTGCACCAGTTTATAATCGTGAAACATACGAAACAAATGTAGAAAATTGTTATATTGCTGGTGTTATTGCTGCTGGTAATGATGCTAATACTATCTTTATTGAAAATGGTAAATATCATGGTGGCTTGATTACACAAAGCATTCTTACTAAAAAGCAAACGCCGCTTGAATCATAATAAATATGGCGTAGAAGGTTTAAATATCATACCTTCTACGCCTCTTTAATTTCTTGTTTATTCTTCAAAATATCGTTTAATTTGTTCGCGATTCAATTCATTACTTAAACTTACAACTAATTTTAGTCTTGCTTTAGGACCATTTAATCCATTGGAAAATATCAAGCCTTTTTCAGCCAGTTGATAACCGCCGCCTTCATATGCATAGACAGGACTAACAATGCCGTTAAATGATCGAGATACAATGACAATCGGAATTTGTTTATCAATACAAGCATATAAACCTTCTAAACAAGTAGGTGGCAAATTACCTTGTCCCATAGCTTCTATAATTAAACCATCAATATCGCTCTCCGCATAAAAATGCAATAAGTCGCTCTGCATATTCATATAAGATTTTACTAAAGGTACATTTAACTTTGGATTAATCTTTTTATAACTTGTATGATGCAACGGGTGGTGATGATATTGCACATTATCCTTTGTTAATACACCTAACGGACCATGATTCGGACTTTGAAAAGTATTCGTATTGGATGTATGTGTTTTAGTTACATTACGTGCTGTATGAATCTCATCATTAAAGACAACCATAACACCCACATGATATGAATTGTTTGATGAAGCCACTCTTATAGCGGAAATAAAATTGTATAATCCATCTGAACCAATTTCATTTGATGAACGCATAGCGCCAGTAATCACTACAGGTTCTTCGATATCTAATAACAAATCTAATAAATAAGCTGTTTCTTCAAGTGTATCTGTGCCATGTGTAATAACAAAACCATCATAAGTAGTTTCATTGTTTAGATTTGCATTAACGATAATATCCCTTAGTTCTTTAACATGTTGAATAGACATGTGAGGAGAAGGGACATTCATAGGATGTATTTCATCTACTTGTGCATATTGTTTGATGATATCCTGATGTTGAGAAATTGGATTTTCTTTATTTGTAATGACTCGATTGGAACTATCTTGTGACATACTAATAGTGCCACCTGTATGTATAACAAGTAGACGTTTCATAGTTTTCCTCCTATTAATAAAATACATATTTATGATAAAATATTATTCATCAAACAACAAGGTAGGTATTTCGATAATGAGTTTAATTAATATTGCTTTAGATGGTCCTGCAGCTGCAGGTAAAAGTACAATTGCAAAACAGGTTGCTAGCCAGCTATCAATGATTTATGTAGATACTGGTGCGATGTATAGAGCAATCACATATAAATATTTACGTACAAATCAAACTGAAGACTTCGAAGCATTAATCAAAGATACAACACTAGAATTAACTTATGACGAAACAAAAGGCCAACGTGTAATACTAGATAACGAAGATGTCACTGATTACTTAAGAGAAAATGATGTTACAAACAACGTTTCATACGTTGCCTCTAAAGAACCAGTGAGATCATTTGCAGTTAAAAAACAAAAGGATTTAGCAGCTCAAAAAGGCATTGTTATGGACGGTAGAGATATTGGTACAGTTGTACTGCCAAATGCTGAACTAAAAGTTTATATGATTGCGTCTGTTGAAGAACGTGCAGAACGTCGTCAAAAAGAAAATGAACTTCGAGGTATTGATTCTAATTTAGAGCAACTTAAAGTTGAGATAGAGCAACGTGATCAATATGATATGAATAGAGAAATTTCACCTCTAAGAAAAGCAGACGATGCTGTTACATTAGATACAACGGGTAAATCAATTGAAACAGTTACAAATGAAATTTTGGACATGGTTAATCAAATAAAATAATCAATTAAGAAGCTATATAAACGACTTAAGCAGAAACGTTTATATAGCTTTTATTGTGATTTATAATAAACATGAGTTATTTCAAACTGAAATAATAATTATATATACTATAAACATGCATCTTTACCTCTTAATTTTGAATAAAAATTGAAACCTAACGTACTTTAAAGGGCAACTTTTATCAAATAACAATCTTTTTCTAAAAGTGTAAAAGGGGAATTTCTTGACAATTCTGTCAGTTTGTAAGATGTTATAATTATGTAGTGTATAAGGAGGCAAACAAGATGACTGAAGAATTCAACGAATCAATGATCAATGATATAAAAGAAGGTGACAAAATCACCGGTGAAGTTCAACAAGTTGAAGATAAACAAGTTGTAGTTCACATTAATGGTGGTAAATACAATGGTATCATTCCAATAAGTCAACTTTCTACACATCATATTGATAATCCAAATGAAGTAGTTAGCGTAGGTGACAGCATCGAAGCGTATGTCACTAAAATTGAAGTTGATGAAGAAAATGAATCAGGTGCTTACATTCTATCTAAAAGACAACTTGAAACTGAAAAATCCTATGAATACTTACAAGAGAAACTTAATAACGATGAAGTAATTGAAGCAAAAGTTACTGAAGTAGTTAAAGGCGGTTTAGTGGTAGACGTAGGTCAACGAGGCTTTGTGCCCGCTTCACTTATTTCAACAGATTTTATCGAAGACTTCTCTGTGTTTGACGGTCAAACTATTAAAATTAAAGTCGAAGAATTAGAACCGGAAAAAAATAGAGTCATTTTAAGCCGTAAAGCTGTAGAACAAGCAGAAAATGAAGTTAAAAAAGCATCTTTACTTGATTCTCTTAATGCTGGAGACGTTATTAAAGGTAAAGTAGCACGTTTAACAAACTTTGGTGCCTTTATTGATATTGGTGGTGTAGATGGACTTGTACATGTATCAGAACTTTCACATGAACATGTAGATTCTCCTGAAGACGTTGTTAGTGTAGGACAAGAAGTAGAAGTGAAAGTCAAATCTGTAGAGAAAGATTCAGAACGTATTTCTCTGTCTATCAAAGACACACTTCCAACACCTTTCGAACGCATTAAAGGCCAATTCCATGAAGGTGATGTTATCGAAGGTACAGTTGTAAGATTAGCTGCTTTTGGTGCCTTTGTTGAAGTAGCACCAGGTGTTCAAGGATTAGTCCATATTTCAGAAATAGACCATAAACACATCGGTTCTCCAAGTGAAAAACTTGAACCTGGCCAACAAGTCAATGTCAAAATTCTTGGTGTTGACGAAGATAATGAACGTATTTCACTTTCAATTAAAGCAACTTTACCTAATGAAGATGTCATTGAAAGCGATGAGGCAACAACACAATCTTATATAGATAATGATAGCGATGATGACAATCCAACATTAGGAGATATGTTCGGAGACAAATTTAAAGATTTAAAATTCTAATTCGTTATTTTTATAATCCGTTTTTATTTAGTCCGGTTAAGGTATCTACTTTAATTGGGCTATTATTATTTTAAAAATGATGTGATGCTATAGCTCTAGAAATTAATGTTTATTTGATTTAAAGTACGCATATGATAAAATTATAGAGATTTAAGAAAGAGAGGAATTAACAAATGACTAAACCTGTAGTAGCAATTGTAGGTAAGCCAAATGTAGGCAAGTCTACAATTTTTAACAGAGTAGTCGGTGAACGTGTATCTATAGTAGAAGATACTCCTGGTGTCACACGTGACCGTATCTATTCTTCAGGCGAATGGTTAACTCATGAATTCAATATCATTGATACAGGTGGTATAGAAATCGGAGATGCGCCATTTCAAACTCAAATCAGAGCACAAGCGGAAATTGCAATTGACGAAGCTGATGTTATCATTTTTATGGTTAATGTACGTGAAGGTTTAACTCAAAGTGATGAAATGGTTGCTCAAATTTTATATAAATCTAAAAAACCAGTTGTTCTTGCAGTAAATAAAGTCGATAATCCAGAAATGAAAACTGATATTTATGACTTTTACGCTTTAGGTTTTGGTGAACCTTATCCAATTTCTGGTTCCCACGGCTTAGGCTTAGGTGATTTACTCGACGAAGTTGTTAAGCACTTCAATAAAGAAACTGAGGATCCATATGATGAAGATACAATTAGACTTTCAATTATCGGACGTCCAAATGTTGGAAAATCAAGTTTAGTGAATGCCATTCTTGGAGAAGAACGCGTTATTGTTTCTAATGTAGCGGGTACAACTCGAGATGCAATCGATACTGAGTATACTTATGATAACCAAGATTATGTCTTAATAGATACAGCAGGTATGCGCAAAAAAGGGAAGGTTTACGAGTCTACCGAAAAATATTCAGTTTTACGTGCATTAAAAGCAATTGAACGGTCTAATGTCGTTCTTATTGTTATTGATGCTGAAGAAGGTATTATCGAGCAAGACAAACGCGTTGCAGGTTATGCACATGAAGAAGGAAAAGCGGTCGTAATTGTTGTCAATAAATGGGACACTGTCGAAAAAGATAGTAAAACAATGAAAAAATTTACAGATGATATTCGTAAAAACTTTCAATTTTTAGATTATGCACAAATTGCATTTGTTTCAGCCAAAGAGCGACAAAGATTACGTACACTGTTCCCTTATATCAATGAAGCAAGCGAAAATCATAAAAAACGTGTTCAAAGCTCTACACTAAATGAAGTAGTTACAGATGCGATTTCAATGAATCCAACACCTACAGATAAAGGTCGCCGTTTAAATGTTTTCTATGCTACTCAAGTAGCAATTGAACCACCAACCTTCGTTATATTTGTTAACGATGTTGAATTGATGCATTTTTCTTATAAACGCTATTTAGAAAACCAAATTCGTGATGCTTTTGGTTTTGAAGGCACGCCGATTCATATTATTCCAAGAAAACGAAATTAAAGAAAGTGAGGATCATTATGACAAAGATATCTATTTTTGGTATGGGAAGTTTTGGAACCGCATTAGCAAATGTACTAGCTGAAAACGGCCATGATGTATTAATGTGGGGGAAAAATGAACAAAATGTAAATAATCTAAATGAACATCATATGAATCCACAATATCTTAAAGAAGCTAAACTTTGTGATAGCATTAAAGCTACAACTGATATTAATCAAGCTATACAATTTTCAGACGTTTTTCTGATGGCTTTACCAACAAAAGCGATGCGAGAAGTAGCAGGTGAAATTGATCAGCACTTATCTTCTAAAAAAACATTTATTCATGTCGCAAAAGGAATTGAAAATGGCACATTCAAACGTGTATCAGAAATGTTAGAAGATACAATTGCTCCAGAACATAATGCAGGTATAGGTGTCTTATCAGGGCCAAGTCATGCAGAAGAAGTCGTGATTAAACAACCAACTACAGTAGCTGCATCTTCAAAAGATGAAGCAGTTAGTCAACTCATTCAAGACTTATTTATGAATGATTATTTACGCGTTTATACAAACAACGATTTAATTGGTGTTGAATTAGGTGGCGCATTAAAAAATATTATTGCAGTAGCAAGTGGAATTGTAGCAGGACTTAACTTTGGCGATAATGCTAAAGCAGCATTAATGACTCGCGGTTTAGCAGAAATTAGTCGTTTAGGGGAAAAGTTAGGCGCTGATCCTATGACGTTTTTAGGGTTGGGTGGAATAGGTGATTTAATCGTAACATGTACATCAACACATTCTCGTAACTTTACTCTAGGATACAAATTAGGTCAAGGTAAAACGATGGACGAAGCATTAAATGAAATGAATATGGTTGTAGAAGGTATATACACTACAAAATCTGTTTACCATTTAGCTAAATCGCTCCACGTTGATATGCCTATTACCAATGCTTTATATGAAGTATTATTTGAAAACGAACCTGTTAAAGAT
>OLJD01000329.1_pt1 | contig 11910 bp, 10 predicted proteins | sample 1601441 | NCBI WGS metagenome assembly OLJD01 (sample SAMN04436853, study PRJEB24849) | human gut metagenome | biome: human gut; feature: NICU; material: stool | host: Homo sapiens | place: USA: Saint Louis, MO | collected 2011-10-01 | reverse complement strand
ATCATCATTTTTATCTTTTTCTTTTTCTTTTTCTTTATCATTATCTTTATTAGATTTTTTATCTGATTTAGGTAATTCTGCACCCAAAGTAGAATATCTAACAGGTATACTATATTTCCAATCATCTGGAACTATTCCATCCCATTTATTTGGATCATATGAATTTTTTCTGTCTATAAAAGATCTATTTGCTTGTAAATATTTTGGTGTAGTATTTGATGCAAGCAAGTTATTTCTAGAATCAACAGTTATCCAAACATGAACATCGTCTTCTTTTTTTGGAATATTATTTTTTGTAAATATTTCATCTTTTACGGTATTTCTTGGATCTGCATATGATGCTTGGGTTGGTAATTTTCCGCTTATTGTATCAACTTTGGCGTGAATAATTCCATCTGGTTCTTCAAATTTTTTGGCTTCATAACCATCTAGTATTTGGTTATTTACGTTTTTCCAAATTACTTCTGCTCTTGTAGTTGAATAATCATTTTGATGAATATTTTGATCATCAGATCCCATCCAAACACCTACAGTATAATAAGGACTATATCCAATTGACCAAAAATCTATGTTATGTTCACTAGATCCTGTTTTTGTACCATAATCCATTCCAATAGGACTTACAGTTTGATAGTGATCTGCAGTAGATTTTAGTGCTGATGTAATTTGATAAGCAGTTTCAGGGCTTGTTACTTTGTTTTTCTTTTTATCTTTTTCTTCAAAAATTATTTTTCCTTGATTATCTTCAATTTTTGAAAAAGATAAAGGTTCAATATATTTACCTTCATTTGCAAGGGCAGCATAAGCTGCAGTCATATCTATCAAAGTCATTCCGTTTGTCATTGCGCCAAGACCCATTGCTGCAAGATTTTCATCATTGTTACTAGAGTTTTCATCTTTCGTAACAAAATTATCATCTCCGCTTTCTTTAATCAAACCAAATTTTTCGAGATATTTTTTAGAATTTTCAATTCCTACATCTTTTAATGTACGAACAGCATTTGTATTTACAGAATATACAATAGAATCTCTAAGAGAAACAATTCCCTTGTATGATTTATAAACATTTTCTGGCCAAATTTCTCCATTTTCTTTTCTCATGAAAGGAACATCATCGATTCCAGTTGCAAGAGAGTAACCTTTGTCGATAGCAGGAGTATAGGTTGCTAATGGTTTCATTGTTGAAGCAGGTTGTCTTGGTTGATCAATTGCTCTATTTATTATTTTTAAACCTTTTTGATCACGTCCACCAATAACTGCTTTTATTTGTCCATTTTTATGATCAATTACAACAGTTGCTGATTGTGGCTGAATAACTCCTTCAAGATCAATGTCATAATAATTTTTATTAAATGAATAAGAACCATAATCATTTTGAATAATGAAGTCTTCATGGTTATTTAAATAATTTGAAGTAATAATAATCGATCCGTCATTTCCTTCTCTTACATTATCATTAGAAGTTAATTCTATATAACCAGTTTTATGAGTCCTAAGATTTGAATCTTTTTCATCTAAAGTGTAGAAGTTATTTAGAATAAGATTTGTTTGATTAAGCTTTAATTTGCTTGAATTTATAATGAAATTATTATTTTCATCAAAATAAGCTTCATCAGCTGTTAGAGTAAAATCATTATTTTCATTGATCATATTATTTTTTGCAAAATAAATTATATTTCCATTTTCATTAATTATATTTCCATAACCGTCATAGGAAAGATCTAACATAGGGGCAGTATTCCAACCTTGAGTATTTCCCATAATATATTCTGAAAAATTTTCGTAAATACTTTCAAGTTGTTCTTGCATATTTGTATCAATAGTTGTAGTTATTTTTAGACCACCATAATATAATTTGTTGTAAGCTTGTTTTTCATTAATACTATAAATATCTTGTAATTTATCTACGACTTGTTTTTCTAAAAGAGTATTAAAGTAAGAAGCCATAACTGGTTCTTTATCTTCTGGTGGATTAATATTTTTAGATACATCTTCATTTAAGGCTTTTTTATATTCACTATTTGAAATATATCCTTCTTCTTTCATTTTTTCTAGGACATATTTTTCTCTTTCATAAGGTTTAGGATTATAAATTGCAGAATATTTTTGCCCATCTATTGTAAATTCCCCAAGAGTTTTTTGATTTGTAACTTCTGAAGTTGGAATAGTTTTAAATAGGGCGAATTCTGTAGGGGATTGAACAATTCCAGCTATTGTTGCACATTCTGCAAGAGATAATTCACTGACATCTTTTGAAAAATAAGTTTGAGCTGCAGCTTGTACACCATAAACATTTTGACCTAGAAAAACTCTATTCATATAAGCTTCAAGTATTTCATCTTTGCTTAATGATTTTTCAATATCTAAAGCCAAAAATATTTCTTTTATTTTTCTTTCATATGTTTGATCATTTGTTAAATAAGTATTTCTTGCAAGTTGTTGAGTTAGGGTAGAACCACCTCTTACAATAGAACCGCTCTTTAAATTTTGTAGGGCAGAACCAACTATTGAAAGGGGATCTATACCACTGTGCTTATAAAATCTTCTATCTTCTGCTGCTACAAAAGCATTTTTTAAATTATCAGGAACTTTTTTTATATCAACAATATCCCTATTTTCATTAGTTTTAATAGAATCAATTTTATTTCCATCTTTATCAACTATAGTAGAATTTTCACTCATTTCGTATTTTATATTTTCAGGATTTACCTTTGGAGATTTTTTCATAACTTCAACTATTCCACCACCAACGAGACCTGCGAAAATAGTTCCAATTATTCCAAAAGTTAATAATGCTATAAGTAAAATTTTCAAAACTATAGAGGAAATTTTTTTATTCATATTTACCTCCTTGTAAAAAATCTATATTAAATTTTAAAAATCTCAAAATTAGATCTTGTTTTTATTTTATCATTTTTTTAAAATTTAATCTATCTGACAAAATAAATATTTGTATTTATTTAAATCTTTAATTTATAGCAAAAAAATGTATAATCTTTTTTAGAAAGGATGTTTATGCAAGAAGTTATACAAGTTAATGTTTTTGAAAATAAAGAAAACCCAAATAAAGACTTTGAGCTTGAATCGTTAATTAACACTGCAGGTGGAAAATCAGTTGCTAAAGTTAGCCAAGTAATATCAAAAGTTAATCCAGCTTATTATATAGGTTCAGGAAAAGTTTCTGAGATTGAAGATATAGCAAAAAAATTAGATGTTAAAACAGTTGTTTTTGATGTCGAACTTTCAGCTTCCCAACTTAGAAATCTAGAAGAAAAAATGAAACTTCATGTTGTAGATTGGACAACTTTAATTTTGGACATTTTTGCTCAAAGAGCAAATACAAAAGAGGCAAAATTAAAAATAAAACTTGCACAATTAAAATATCAGCTTCCTAGAATTAATAAATGGTTTGCTTACCTATCTCGTCAATCGGGTGGAATTGGTACAAGAGGACCAGGTGAAACTATGCTTGAAACTGATAAGAGAGCTATAGTTCGTGATATCAGAAGTCTTGAAGAAAAATTAAAAGATTTGGAAAAAACTAAAAGTGTAAATAGAAAATCAAGAGAAAAAATTCTAAATATTTCACTTTTAGGCTACACTAATGCCGGAAAATCTACCATATTAAATAATATGTTAAAAATTTTTGGAAAAGATAAGTATGTTTATTCTGACGATCTTTTATTTGCAACTCTCGATACATCAACAAGAAGGCTAGATTTTTCAAATACTAAGGTTACCCTAACTGATACAGTTGGTTTTATTGATAATTTATCAAAAGAATTAAATGATTCATTTCTTACAACTTTAGAAGAAATCAAATTTTCTGATATGCTTTTAGTAGTTATTGATTCATCTTATGATATTCAAACTCAGCTTGATACAATCGATAAGGCGCTTGACGATATTGAAGTTGGTGAAAAAAAGATTCTTTATGTTTTTAATAAGATAGATAAAATTGAAGATGATATGATTCTTTTAGGATATAAAAAAAGGGAAGAAAAAATCTATATTTCAGCTAGAAATGAAGATGATATAGTAAAGCTAAAAGATAAGATTGTTCATGTAATAAAAAATGATTATATAGAAGTTAAAATGAAAATTCCTTATGAAGATGGGAAAGTATTAGATTATATTATGACAAATTATGATATAGATAAAAAAGATTATGATGAAAATTCTTCTATATTAGAATTTGATATTTCAAAGAAAGATTACAATAAATATGAGAGATATATCGAGAAAAATCAGCCAGAATTATAAAACTATTGAAGGGCAAATAAAGGATGAATTTGAAATAGAAAAATCAGTTTTTATTACAAATATTAAATATGTAGAAAATGAAGAAGATGCTATAGCTTTTATTGAAAAAATAAAAGATAAATATAAGGATGCAAATCACAATTGTTCAGCTTATATTATAAATGAGAAACCAGAAATAAAAAGATATTCAGATGATGGCGAACCTCAAGGCTCAGCTGGTCTACCCATGCTTTCAGTTTTAGAAAAGGAAGAACTTTTTAATCTTGTAGCTGTTGTTACAAGATATTTTGGTGGAAAAAAACTCGGGAAAGGTGGCTTGGTTAGAGCTTATACAAAAGGAGTTTCTGATTGTTTAGCTGGGAAAATTACTTATAGAAAAGTTTTTATAGAAAGTAAAATAACTTTTGATTATAATTTACTTGGAATAATAGAAAACTTTCTAAATGAAGAAAATTATATTATTATAGAAAAGGACTTTCTTCAAAATGTTAGTATAGATTTATATATTGAAGAAGATAAATTCGAAAAATTTAAAAAAAGACTTATAGACATGACTTCATCAAATATAGAAATAGAAAATCTTGATAAAATCATGTTATATGATAATTAATAAGGAGGAAATATGTCAGGACATAATAAATGGAGCAAAATTAAAAATAAAAAAGGTAGCGAAGATGCGAGACGTGGAAAAATTTTTACAAAACTTGGTAGAAATATTTCTGTTGCTGTAAGAGAAGGTGGAGATAATCCAGAATATAACCCAGCTTTAAAAGCTGCAATCGATAAAGCTAAGGCTGAAAATATGCCAAATGATAATATCGAAAGAGCAATCAAAAAAGCAAGTGGAGATATGGATGGTGCAAATTTTGAAAGATTAATCTATGAAGGATATGCAAAAGATGGAGTAGCTGTAATTGTAGATTGTCTAACAGATAATAAAAACAGAACTGCACCAGATATTAGACATATTTTCGATAAAAATGGTGGAAATCTTGGTACAGATGGATCAGTAATGTTTATGTTTAATAGAAAAGGATTAATCGAAATCGAAAAAGATGGAATTGATTTTGATGAATTGATGTTAGAAGTTATTGATTTTGGTGCAGAAGATGTAACAGATGAAGGCGATATTTATCAAATAATTACAAGTGTAGAAGATTTCCAAAATGTAGTAGATGAAATTAAAAAATCAGATTACAAACTAACAAAAGCAGATATTTCTTATATTGCAGATAATTTAATAGATGCGCAAGAATCTAATAACAAACAAATAATGAAATTGATTGATGCACTTGAAGATAATGATGATGTCCAAGAAGTTTATACAAATTGGAACGTGCCAGACAATATAGAAGAATAATATGTTAAATTTTAATATTGATAGAGTTGCATTTTCTTTATTTGGAATTGACATATATTGGTATGCAATATTAATAATTTCAGGAGTTTTGATTGGTGCAAAAATTGCCCAAAAAGAATTTGTAAATAGAGGATTTTCTGAAGACTTTATTTATGATTTACTTTTTGTAATTCTCCCTTTTGCAATAATAGGGGCTAGAATTTGGTATGTTATATTTGAATGGGACTTTTATAAAAATGATCCTATACAAATTTTAAATTTCAGAGCTGGTGGACTTGCTATCCACGGTGGAATTTTGTTTGCAGTAATTGGAATATATTTTTATACAAAGAAAAAAAATCTTCCACTAATCGATATATTAGACGTGATGGTTCCATCCCTTGCTTTAGGTCAAGCAATTGGTAGGTGGGGAAATTTTGTAAATGGAGAAGCACACGGTACTCCTACAAATTTACCTTGGGCAATTATTGTTGATGGAGTAAAAGTTCATCCAACATTTTTATATGAATCTCTTGGAGATTTTTTGATATTTGTTTTTTTGATAGTTTATAGGAAAAAAAATCCAAAAAAAGGAATACAAACTGGGGTTTATTTTATGGCCTATGGAGTTTTAAGATTTTTTGTAGAAGGACTTAGAACAGACTCCTTAATGATAGGTCCCGTAAGGATGGCTCAACTTACAAGTGTTATATATTTAATTGTAGGAATATTTTTATTTGTAAAATATAAAAATATAAATTTAAAACCATATAAGAAAAATTAACAGCTTAGGCTGTTTTTTTCTTTGCAAAATTTTATTTTGGGAAATTAAACCACCTTTTATAAAAAAAATAAAAAATAAGAAAAATTATTTGAAATTTTCAGCTAAATAAATTTTATAATCCTTTACAATTTAAAGGATTTAGTATAAAATAAATGTGAAGTGGAAATATGTGGTAGAAGGTGGGTCATGTTTTTAGGAGAATTCATCCATAAATTAGATTCTAAAAATAGAATAATGATGCCAAGTGAATTTAGAGATGATCTTGGTAGTGAATTTTATGTAACAAAAGGACCAGAACGTTCTTTAGTTTTATACACTATTGATGAATTCGAAAAACGTGCCAAAAAGTTTGAGGACTTATCCTACCAAAATAAAAACAATAGGGCGATGAAGAGATTGTTTTTTTCTTCCACTATCAAAGCTTATTTGGATAAACAAGGGCGAGTTTTATTAAATAAGCAATTACGCGACTATGCTAATTTGAATAAAGATGCTATTATAATCGGCAATAATACCAACATAGAAATTTGGGATTTGGATAATTGGAACGATTATATTGGTGATGTAGAAGTGAACTTATCAGAAATAATGGATCAGTAATATGGAATTTTCTCACAAATCAGTTTTATTGAATGAAACTATTAAAAATTTAAATATTAAAGAAGATGGTGTATATGCTGACCTAACTTTGGGTAAGGGAGGCCATTCTAAAGAAATTTTAAAAAAAATGTCACCGGAGGGTCTTTTAATTGGCCTAGACCAAGATAAGGATGCTATCAAAGCAGCAAAAGAAAATTTGAAAGATTTTTCTAATGTTTTATATTTTAATGAAAATTTTGAAAAAATTTCAGATGTTCTTGATAAAGCTTGCTTAAATATGATAGATGGCGCTTTGATGGATATTGGCGTAAGTTCATATCAAATTGACAATGGAGATAGAGGATTTTCTTATATGAAAGATGGTCCATTGGATATGAGAATGAATGAAGAAAATGAGTTAACAGCAAAACAAGTTATCAATGAATACTCTTTGGATGAGCTTTGGGATATTTTTTCTAAATATGGTGAAGAAAGATATTCAAAAACCATTGCGAAATCAATAGTAGATTACAGAAAAATGCACGAAATTAATACAACTTTACAACTCCGAGATATTGTTATGAAATCTGTAAATACTAATGAAGCTCATCCTGAAAAAAGAGTATTTCAAGCTTTAAGAATTGAAGTTAATAGAGAACTTGAAGTTTTAGAAAATACTTTAGAAAAAATAGTAGACCGTCTTGATAAAGGTGGGAGATTATGTGTAATAACTTTTCACTCTTTAGAAGATAGGATAGTTAAAAATAAATTTAAAGAGATGAGCAAAAAATGTATTTGCCCACCAGAATTTCCAGTTTGCGTTTGCAATCATGAAAAAAAGGTGAAAATAATTAGTAAAAAACCAATTTTGCCATCAAAAAACGAATTAAAAGAAAATAGAAGATCTCATAGTGCCAAACTAAGGGTATGCGAAAGGGTTTAATATGTCAGCGGCTTTAAAAAAAAGAAAAATAAATAAAAATTTAAATAAAAGAAAAAAGCTAAGTTTACATGATCAAACTTCTTACGATACTAAGTTTAGGTATAATCGACTTAAAAAAAGAGATAGGAAGTTTAAGAAAAATATCTTAGCTTTATTGTTTTTATCTTTTATTTGTATGGCTATTTCTTCTATACATAATTACTTGAAATTGAATAATACAAGAAACGAGTATAATAATTTACAAAGTCAATATACATCTTATAAATTAACTAAAGATAGGTTGAATAAAGATCTTGAAGATTCAGTTGATTTAAAAGAAATCCAAAGATACGCAATGGAAAATCTTGGTATGATTTATGAAAACAAGGACAACACTGTTTATCTTAATATTGATAGGTAGGAGAGATGAAAGATACAATTTTAATTATTTTAATTAGTTTGATACTAACTTTAATTTTAGGGAAAATTATAATTCCAATTTTAAAGAATAGTCATATTGGACAAAATATTAGACAAGAAGGACCAAAAAGTCATTATGATAAAGCAGGCACACCAACTATGGGTGGTATTATATTTTTAATATCAGCGCTTGTTTTAACATTGATATTTGTTCCTTTTTCTATGAAAACTTTTATATTGTTGCTTGCAACATTCGGGTTTGGAGCAATTGGATTTATCGATGATTTTAGAAAATTGGTTTTAAAAAGATCTTTAGGCTTAACTGCTAAGCAAAAAATAATCCTTCAAGTTGCTTTATCTTTTGTAATTGCAGTTTTATGTTTTATTTTCCAAAATGATACAATAACAAAATTATGGATTCCATTTACAGATTTTAGATTAAATGTTTCTATTTTAGGAATTCCAATTATGATGTTTATAATGATAGGAACATCAAATGCGGTTAATTTAACTGATGGACTTGATGGTTTATCCACACAAGTTTCAATTCCAGTTTTTATTACTTTTATCATTTTAGCTCAAGATATAGAGAATAAATTATTTGCAAGTATTATGCTTGGAGCAGTTTTGGGATTTTTATTTTACAATTCAAATCCAGCAAGCGTATTTATGGGAGATACAGGATCTATGGCGATAGGTGGAGCTGTAGTTGCTCTTGCTATAAATATGGGTATGACTTTATTTTTGGTGATACTTGGAGGAGTTTATGTTGCAGAGTCACTAAGCGTTATTATTCAAGTAGCATCATATAAGTTTAGAAACAAAAAAAGAATATTTTTAATGACACCAATCCACCATCATTATGAATTGAAAGGATACAAAGAACCAAAAATAGTTACTGGTTTTACAATAGTATCAGTAATTTTATCTTTGATTACTTTATTAGCAGTACTATGAAAAAAGTTTTAGTTTACGGTTTAGGAATAACAGGAATATCCACAGTAAAAACTTTAGATAAATTAGGATATGAAGTTTTTACTTATGATAAAAATAAAAATAAAGATGAAAGATTAGAGGGCTATAATTATAGCCCTATTTCTGATTTAAAAATTAATGATAAATATGATTTTGTAGTAAAATCTCCAGGAATAAGACCTGATGATGAAATTGTAAAAAAATTAGAAAAAAATAATCAAATAATTTCAGATATAGAACTATCTTATAGAATTTTTGAAGATAAAAAAATAATTTCAGTTACAGGTACAAATGGAAAAACAACAACTACTTCGTTAATAACTTATGTTTTAAATCAAATAGGTGAAAAAGCAATAAGTGTTGGAAATATTGGCGAGGGAGTTTTGTGGCAAATGTATAATAATGATGCAACATTTGTTGAAGAAATTTCATCATTTCAACTACACAATACAAAAACATTTAGACCACATATTGGTGCAATATTAAATATTAGTCCAGACCATATTGATTGGCATGGATCATTTGAAAATTACGCAAATGATAAAATGAAACTTGCAAAAAACCAATATAAAGAAGATTTTTTAGTTATAAATCACGATGATAAAATATTATCTGAAAATAAAAACAAATTTAAGGCTACAATATATGAATTTTCTATGAAAGAAAAAGTAGAAAAAGGTATATACTTAAAAAATGATAGTCTTTATTTAAAAGATGATAAAGAATTTTTCTTATTAAATAGAAATGATTTGAAAATCGTAGGAAATCATAATCTGGCAAATGCAGCTTGTGCTATGCTTTGTTTGTATTTGTATGGCATAGATTTAAATGAGATAATTAAACATATTAAGACTTTTAAGGCGATTGATCATAGACTTGAATTTGTAAAACAAATAAAAAATGTTAATTTTTTTAATGATTCGAAGGCAACAAATGTAGATAGCGCAATAAAAGCAGTAGATAGTTTTGATAAAAATATTATTTTGATTGCCGGGGGATATGATAAAAAAATTGATTATTCACCATTATTCGAAAATTCAAATAAAAAAATAAAGGCTATGATTTTATTAGGTCAAACAAAATATATTCTAGAAGATTTATGCAAAAAATATAAAATAAATTATTACCTTGTAGATGATATGCAAATGGCTATTGACAAATCATTTGAAATTATGGAAGATTCTGATACGGTTTTGTTATCACCTGCAAGTGCAAGTTGGGGTATGTATGATAATTACATGCAAAGAGGAGATGACTTTAAAAAAAGAGTTTTAGAAAAGGAAGTATAAATGAGAGTTATAGTATCTGGAGGAGGCACTGGTGGCCATATTTATCCTGCCATTGCAATGTGTCAAAAATTAGAAAAAGAAATAGAAGATATAGAAATTTTGTATGTTGGAATAAAAGGAAAGCCAGAAGAAAGAATAGTTAATAAATATGGCTATCAATTTAGACCAATTGAAGCTATGGGACTTCCTAGAAAAATTTCAAAAAGACTTTTTAAATCACTAATAACAAACTATAAAGGATTTAAAGAGGCAAAAAAAATAATTAAAGAATTTAAACCAGACCTAGTTATAGGAACAGGTGGGTATGTTTGCGCACCAATACTTTATCAAGCAAGCAGAAAAAATATAAAAACTCTAATTCATGAGTCAAACTCATTTCCAGGTATAACTACAAGGTATTTATCAAACAAAGTTGACTTAGTTTGTATTTCTTTTGAAGAAGCTAAGAAGCATTTGAAAAATCAAAAAAATATCCACATAACTGGTAATCCTGTAAGAAGTAACTTTAATACTGATTATACAGAAAAAGATTTGGAAAAATTAGGTATAAAAAAAGATAGACCAGTTGTATTTTCTTTTGGTGGCTCTAATGGATCAAAAGCATTAAATAAAGCTGTAAAGGAAATGAGTGAAATGATGGATGGTAAATTTTATCTTCTTCATCAAACAGGTTCAGTTTATTATGATGATTTCTTAGAAAATTCAAAAGAAAATGATTATATAAAAGTATTCTCATATATAGATAATATTGATCTTTTCTATGGCGTAAGTGATCTTGTAATATCTTCATCAGGTGCAATGAGTCTTAGTGAAATTTCAAGTTTGAAAAAAGCGTCAATATTAATTCCTAAAGCTTATACTACTGAAAATCACCAAGAATACAATGCTAGAACTTACCTCGATAAAGGCGCTAGCTCAATGATTTTAGAAAAAGATTTAAGTGGAAAAGTTTTGTATGAAAATATTGTTAAAATAATAGATGATAAAGAAAAACTAGATAATATGGGTAATATGGCTAGTAGTTTGCAAAATTCAAACGCTAGTAACGATATCTATGATCTAATTATAAAATTGATGGAAAAATAAAATGGCAAATAAAAATAGAAATAGAAGGAAATTAAGAAAAAAAAATAAAACTTTTACTCCAGCTTTTGTGTTTTTTTTGATTTTAATTAGTTTAACTATCTTAATCATAAATTTTTTTAAACATGACTATTTCAAAATATCTCAAGTCTACATAAAGGGAAATAAAATTTTATCAGACGAACAAATATTAAAAGATTTAAATAATCCTGTAGGTAAGAATATAATATTGTATGACGAAAAAGAGAGTTTAGAT
>OLJD01000327.1_pt1 | contig 11956 bp, 9 predicted proteins | sample 1601441 | NCBI WGS metagenome assembly OLJD01 (sample SAMN04436853, study PRJEB24849) | human gut metagenome | biome: human gut; feature: NICU; material: stool | host: Homo sapiens | place: USA: Saint Louis, MO | collected 2011-10-01 | reverse complement strand
ATAAGAAAAAGAATATTTTTGTAATTCTTCTAGACTATGATCTTTAATAAATCCATTTCCATTGCTTGTTCTATCAATTTTTTCATCGTGAATTATAATTAACTCATTATTCTTGGACAAATGAACATCAAGTTCAATAGCATAAACTCCCATTTCATAAGCTTTTTTGAAAGCAAGCATTGTATTTTCTGGATAAAGGGAAGAAAAACCCCTGTGTGCAATAATTTTCATAAGACCTCCTTTTTTGTATATTACCCTTAAATAATAATTTGAAGAAATATTTAATAAATTTGTCTATTAATATTTTTAAATGATTAAAATTAGGATATATTATTGTAAAATGATTTAACAAATAGAATATAAGAAATTACTTACATCTTATAAAAAATATTATAAAAAATTGACAAGGATAATATAAATTGGTATTATATAAAGGTGACTTGCAGGATTGGCGGAATTGGCAGACGCGCAAGACTAAGGATCTTGTGTCCGATTTTAGGACGTGGAAGTTCAAGTCTTCTATCCTGCACCATAAAGCTTAATAAAACGTTGATAAATTAACGAAGTAAAAAATCAAGGTGTCCAACGTGTGTCCTACGTAGGATTTTACCTTGATTTTTTTATATATTTATTTTTTTATTCTTAATTTTAATTATGGTGAATTCTTGTTAATTTTATTATACAAATTTACTTATTGTTTAAATACAATTTTTGTACATAATATTTTTATATATTTGACATATAAAAATTATTCGAGTTTAATAGGTATTAATTAAATCTTAATATTTATATCTAAGAGTGATTTTAATTTTAACTGATAAATTACTGATAATTTTACCAGCTAAAATAAAACTAATCAAAAGGAGATAAGTTATGATGAAAAATTCTTATGATGACAGAGTAAAATTTGTAAATGGTAATTATCATTCTCTTGTTAAAGCAAGAAAACCAAAAGATATTGATAATAAAAAGGCATATATTATTGGAACAGGTCTTGCAGCTCTTTCTGCTGGAGGATTTTTGGTAAAAGATGCTCATATGAAGGCTGAAAATATTACATTTTTAGAACAATTAGACCTTCCTGGTGGAAGCTTGGATGGAGATTATAAAAAAGAACACATGGGTTATGTTGCTCGTGGTGGAAGAGAAATGGGTCACCATTTTGAAATTTTGTGGGATTTATATAGTGCAGTTCCTTCTGCAGAAAATCCTGATGAATCTATTTTAGATCATTTTTTCTATACAAATTTGGATGATCCAAACTACAGCAAATGTCGTATAATTCATGAAAATGGAAAAAGATATGATGAGGAAAAATTTAATTTAAGTGATAAAGCTTTAAAGGAAATCATTGATCTTACTATTACTGCTGATGAAAAATTGGTAAATAAACAAATTGATGAAGTATTCAGTGATGAAACTTTAAATAGTGATTTTTGGATTTTATGGAGATCAATGTTTGCTTTCCAAAATTGGAATTCAGCTTTAGAAATGAAACTTTATTTAAATAGATTTATCCATCATGTTGGAGGACTTCCTACACTTTCTGCGCTTCAATTTACTCAATATGATCAATATGAATCAATAGTTAAACCAATTGTTAAATGGTTAAAAGATCAAGGAGCAAAATTTGAGTATGGAGTTACTGTAAAGGATATAGATTTTTACCTAAGTGATGATAAGAAAATGGCTACAAAATTAGTCATGGAAAATAGTAAAAAAGAAGATAAATCTATTGAATTAACTGAAGATGATTTGGTATTTATAACTAATGGTTCAATGACAGAATCTTCAAGCTATGGTGATGATAATACTCCAGCTACTCTTTCTGCAGATCTTGGTGGAAGTTGGGAATTGTGGAGAAATATTGCTTTAAAATCTGATGAATTTGGTCATCCAGATAAATTCTGCCAAAATGTTGAAAGAACAAATTGGGAATCATGTACAGTAACAGTTCATGGGGGAGAAGTTATTGATTATATTGAAAAAATAACTCAAAGATCACCTTATACTGGAAGAACTGTAACAGGTGGAATTGTAACAGTAAAAGATTCAAATTGGTTGATGAGTTGGACTATTAATAGACAACCTCAATATGTTGGCCAACCAAAAGATGATGTTTGCGTATGGGTTTATGGATTATTTTCAGATAAAAATGGAAATTATATAGAAAAAGCTATGAGAGATTGTACAGGTAAGGAAATTACAAAAGAATGGTTGTACCATATTGGTGTTCCTAGCTCAGAAATTGATAGACTTTCAGAAGATTGTTCAGCAATTCCTGTTATGATGCCATATATCACAAGTCATTTTGAACCACGCGAATTTGGAGATAGACCATATGTTGTTCCAAAAAATGCAGTTAACTTTGCCTTTTTAGGACAATTTGCTGAAACTTTAGATAGACCTGGAAGAGATACAGTATTTACGACAGAATATTCTGGAAGAACTGCAATGGAAGCTGTTTATGCATTATGTCATGTAGAAAAGGGAATACCAGAAGTTTATGCATCAAGATATGATTTAAGATATTTGATGAATGCTGCAAGTGCTCTAAATGATTATGAAAAACCAGATCTTCCAATTCCAAAATTAGTTCAACATAATTTGAAAAAAAGAATTAAAGATACAGATATTGAAATAATGTTAAAAGAAAATAATTTAATCTAACTAAAGATAACTAAAAACTGGTGAAAATTTTCACCAGTTTTTTATATTAAATTTAAAATAAAAAATAATAATTTGAGAAGTATCAACTAATGAATTAATTAGTTATATTTATATCTATCAGGAAAAGCTTTTACTAAAATCATTTTCTTATAAATTTTATTTAAATTTTAAAAAAAAATTGAGTTTTCAACATGGTTAAAGATTGAATTATTAATACTATAAGTTTTGACTTATGTTATTGATGACGAATTAGTAATTTTACATAAAGAAACGTTTTCTATATAATTAAATTTGAAAATAGCTACTAATATTTATTATAATTGAATAGGATTCAAAAAATTTAAGTGAATTTATGGAGGATGAAAATGACTAAGTTTCGTAGAGAACATGATTCTGTAGGTGAAATGGATATTTTAGAAAATGCTTATTATGGTGCAAACGCTAAAAGAGCAGAGGAAAATTTCCCAATTACAGGTCTAAAAGCTGATGATAAATTTTTAGATGCTATGGTTGAAGTTAAAAAAGCTGCAGCTATAGAAAATGAAAAGTTAGACCTTATATCAACAGATCAAAAAGATGCAATTATTTATGCTTGTGACAAACTTTTGTCAGGAGAATATAAGGATAATTTTATAGTTGATCCAATCCAAGGTGGAGCTGGAACAAGTTATAACATGAATACTAATGAAATTATTGCAAATATTGCAAATGAAAAACTTGGTGGAGCTCTTGGAGTTTATGATAAAGTACATCCAAATGATGATGTAAATAAAGGACAATCTACAAATGATGTTATTCCAACAAGTGGAAAAATTGCTCTTGTTAGATATTTTATGGAACTTAAAGAAGAATGTGAAAAACTTTTAGAATCTTTTGATAAAAAAGCAAAAGAATTTAAAGATGTTTACAAAATGGGTCGTACTCAATTACAAGATGCAGTTCCAATAAGTTTAGGTCAAGAATTTAATGCTTATCATTCAGTTATAAAAAGAGATTATAAGAGAATGGAAAAAGCAATCGAAGCCTTATCAAGCGTTAACTTGGGTGCTACTGCAATAGGAACAGGTCTTAATGCTGATGCTACATATGTAAATGAAATAGTTGATGTATTAAAAGAAGTTACTGGTCTTGATTTAAAACAAGCAGAAGATTTAGTTGATGGAACACAAAATTTGGATGGATTTTTATATGCATCATCAATCTTAAAAACTTTTGCAGTTTCACTTTCAAAAATTTCTAATGACTTAAGATTAATGTCTTCAGGTCCACAAACAGGAATTGGTGATATTAATTTACCTGTAAGACAAGCTGGATCTTCTATAATGCCAGGAAAAATTAATCCTGTTATACCAGAAGTTGTAAGTCAGGTTGCTTTTGCCGTTTGTGGTAATGATACAACAGTAACTATGGCAGTTGAAGCTGGACAATTAGAACTTAATGCTTTTGAACCAGTCATTTTTTACAAACTTTTTGAATCTCTAAGAGCTTTAAAAGGTGCAATCTATACTCTAAGAATTAATTGTATAGATGGAATCACAGCTAATAAAGAATTATTATTAGAAGAAGTTGAACAATGTGTAGGACTTGTAACAGCACTTGCTCCACATATTGGATATGAAAAATCAAGTAAAATTGCTCATAAGGCACAAGATACAGGAAAAACTGTAAGAGAACTTGTTCTTGAAGAAAAATTATTAAAAGAAGAAGAACTTGATAAAATATTAGACTTCAAAAAAATGATTACACCTGGAATCTTAGAAGAGGATAAATTGGATGAAAAATAAACATTAGGAGGAAATTATGACTGAAAATAATAAGAAAAAAATGAGCCCAACTAAAAAAATATTATTATCAATGCTCATTGGTCTTGTAGTAGGTATAGCACTTCACTATACTGTTCCTGATGGATTTTTTAAAAAATCTGTTTTGATTGATGGTATATTTTTCTTATTTGGACAAGGTTTTGTTAGATTATTACAAATGCTTGTAGTACCACTTGTATTTTTCTCAATTGGTACAGGTGTAATGCAAATGAGAGATGTTTCCCAATTTGGAAGAGTTGCTGTAAGAACTTTAGTTTTATATTTAATAACGACAGCCATTGCCATAGCTATAGCTTTATTTATAGCAAAATTATTAAAGCCAGGTGTTGGCATGAATCTTGCTGAGGCTAGTAAATCAGCATCTCCAGCAGCTGAAGCTGAAGAAGCTCCAACATTGATTGAAACATTAGTAAATATAATACCAAAAAATCCTATTGAATCATTGGCAAATGGTGATATGCTTCAAGTAATATTTTGGGCATTTTTATCAGGTATAGTTATAGGAAAATTTGGCCAAGAATTAAAATTATTAGAAGACTTTATGAATGTTGGAAATGATTTTATGATGAAAGTTACAGCTTTAGTAATGAAGGCTGCACCAATTGGTGTATTTGCTTTAATTGCTAGAACATTTACAGATATAGGACTTGGAATAGTAGGACCACTTCTAACTTTCTTAGGATCAGTATTAGGTTCAATGATAATCTTGATACTAATTGCATATATCCCATTAATTTCTTTAACTTCAAAGAAAAGCCCAAGCCATTTCTTGAAAAAAGTATTTCCGGTTTATACCTTTGCTTTTTCATCAGCTTCATCAAACGCTACAATTCCATTAACCCTATCATCATGTGATACACTTGGAGTTCCAAGAGAAATTTCATCTTTTACAATTCCACTAGGTGCAACAATTAACATGAACGGTACTGCAATATATCAAGGTTGTGCAGTAATATTTATAGCAAATGCTTATGGAATAGATTTAACATTTGGAAATTTAGTAACTGTTATTTTGACAGCTGTTTTATCATCAATTGGTACAGCAGGAGTTCCTGGAAGTGGAATGATCATGTTATCAATGGTTCTATCATCAGTAGGACTTCCAGTAGAAGGTGTAAGTTTAATTATGAGTGTTGAAAGAATTGTAGATATGTTTAGAACAGCTCTTAACGTAACAGGTGATGTTGTTTCTACATTCGTATCAGCAACAGCTGAAAAATTAGTTGATCAAGAAAGATACTTATCAGACGAAAAACCAGAAATGGAAGAAGTAAGCTTCTAGGTTATGAAAAATTTCTTTGTAATTTTGGGAGGAATGGGGACTTTAGCTACAACCAATTTTTTGAATGATTTAAACAAGGCCTACAAGCCAAATTCAGATCAAGAATATTTAAACTATATGGTATTAAATCACGCTACAATCCCCGATAGAACCTCCTTTATATTAAAAAAGTCTAAAGAAAATCCTTACGATTTTCTAAAAGAAGATGTAGAAAGTGTTGATAAACTTAATCCAGATTTTTATGTGATAACTTGTAATACTGCTCATTTTTTCTATGATGACTTACAAAAACTTACAAAAAAACCAATCATAAATATGATTGAGCTTGTAGAAAATAAATTAAATGCTATAGAAAAACCTTCAACTATAGGAATCTTTGCAACAGAAGGAACAATTAAAAGTAGGTTATTTATGGATATTATAGAAAATTGCGGGCATAAAGCCTTGATATCTTCAAGAAAACTACAAGAAAATATTAATGATTGTCTTTATAAAGATGTTAAGGAAAGTGGAACAATAAATTTCAATAGATATCACAAAACACTGGATAAAATGATAGAAGAAGGAGCAGATTACATAATAATTGGATGCACAGAAGCTTCATTTATAAATAGTGAAGATGAAAAAAGAGATTCTTATCCTATTATAGATAGTGAAAAAGAATTAGTGAAAGAAAGTTTAAAATTAGGATTAAAACTTCAAAAAAATATTGAAATTTAGGAGTAAATATGTCTGATATAGACTTGGAATATATAAGGGCTATATTGAAATATGGTTCTATAACTTCTGCCTCAAAAAAAATTTATATATCTCAATCAGCTTTAAGCCAACATATAATAAGAATTGAAAAAAAATTGGGAGTTAAAATATTTAATAGGGATTTTAAGCCCATGAAACTTACCGAGGCAGGCCTTATATATAAAAAGTCCCTAGAAGATATAGAAAAATTGAGGGAGAACACCCTGTTAAAAATCGAGGAAATAAATACGCTTAAAATAGGAGAGCTTTCAATAGGTTCTACCGACTATCAAACTTATTTTTTCCTATCAAAAGTCTTAAATGAGTTTAATAAGGATTATCCTGGTATAAAAATTAAACTTGTTGAAGCAAAAACTGACCAACTTAATCGTTTCGCTAGAAATGGTATCTGTGATTTTGCAATAACTTATGAGACTGATAAATATGATGATTTGGAAAGTATAAATCTATATAGAGAAAATGTATATTTGGCTATGTCAAATAAAAATCCTCTAAAAAAATACTTGAAAGGTAATAGAGAAATAAAATCAATAGAATCCAAAAAACTTGCCGGACAAAATATTATAAGAATGAAAAAAGGACAAAATTTAGTTTTACAATATCAAGAACTTGATAAATTTACTGAAAATTCGTTAAAAACAGTTCTTGAAACTGATTCTATATTTATAGCGCAAAAATGTGTAAGAGAAAATTTTGGACTTGCAATCCTTCCTGAATCGATGTTAAAGGAAGAAAGAGATGATCTTATATATTTTAAATTAAAAGAAGGTTTATCATCAAGAACAACCATGATAAATTACTGTAAGAATCACAAATTAAAAAGAATAGCAAATATTTTTATAGATAGATTAAAAGAGTATGCAAAAGAAGAATTTTAAAAGAGGTAAAAAATGAAATTTAGACAAGAAGAAGATTCTCTAGGAATTGTTAATGTTCCAGCTGATCATTATTGGGGAGCACAAACTGAAAGATCTTTAGAAAATTTTCCTCAAAATGTTGAAAAAATGCCACATTCCCAAATTATGGCTATAGCAAGTATAAAAAGATGTGCTGCTATTGTAAATAATAAAGAGGGAAAATTAGACGATAATAAAAAAGAATTGATCGTTAATGCTTGCGATAGAATTTTAAAAGGAGAATTCGATAATGAATTTCCACTAACAGTATGGCAAACAGGTTCAGGAACACAGACAAATATGAATGTCAATGAAGTAGTAAGCCATATTGCAAATGAAAATGAAAAAATTATCCATCCAAACGATCATGTAAATATGAGTCAATCATCAAACGATGTTTTCCCAACTGCAATGCATCTTTCAACTTATAAAAATTTGAATGAAAAATTATTAAAAGAATTACCAAAAACAATAGATGCCATAAAAAAATTAGAAGATGACAATAAAGAGATAATTAAAACAGGAAGAACTCACCTTCAAGATGCGACTCCATTAAAACTTTCTCAAGAAATTTCTGCATGGAGAACTTGCCTTGAAAGAGATTTGAAAGTTTTAGAAGAAGTAAAAGAAGAATTAACCTACCTTGCTATAGGTGGTACTGCTGTTGGTACAGGAATAAATGCCAAAAAAGAATTTGGTGATGAAATGGCAAAAGAACTATCAGAGTTATATGGATTTGAATTTAAATCTGATGAAAATAAATTCTATCAATTATCATCAAAATCAGCAATAGTAAATGTTCATGGAACAATCAAGGCTTTAGCAACAGATCTTTATAAAATTGCAAATGATATAAGATTTTTATCATGTGGGCCTAGATGTGGAATAAGTGAGCTTACAATTCCTGCAAACGAACCAGGTTCTTCAATAATGCCAGGAAAAGTAAATCCAACTCAAGTCGAATCAATAACAATGGTTTGTATAAAAATTATGGCAAATGATTTTGCTATATCTATGGCAAATACTCAAGGTCAATTACAATTAAATACTTACATGCCTTTAATAATTCATTCAATGGATAATTCAATTACTCTTTTATCTAAATCATTAAAATGTTTTAGAGAAAAATTATTAGAAGGTCTTGTAGCTAATGAAAAAAATATTGAAAAAAATTTAGAAAATTCTCTAATGCTTGTAACAAGTCTTTCACCACATATTGGATATGATAAGGCAAGTAAAATTGCCAAATATGCTTTTAATAATAATTTAACATTAAAAGAAGCAAGCCATGAATTAGGATATTTGGAAGATAGCGAATTTGATGAAATAGTAAAACCTGAAAAAATGGTATAAGGAGAGAAAAATGGAAAATCTAAAAGAAAAAGCACTTGAATTACACAAAGAAATACAAGGAAAAATATCAACAGAATTAAAAACAAAATTAGAAAGCAAAGATGACTTATCTTTAGTATATTCACCAGGAGTAGCAGAACCTTGTAAAAAAATCCACGAAAACGAAGATGATGCTTATGTTTATACTGGAAAAGCAAATACTATTGCAGTTATTTCTGATGGAACAGCTGTTTTAGGACTTGGTGATATTGGACCAAAAGCTGCACTTCCTGTAATGGAAGGAAAAGCTTGTTTGTTTAAAAAATTTGGTGGACTTAATGCAGTTCCACTAGTAATTGATACAACAGATACTGAAGAAATTATAAAATTTGTAAAACAAGTTGCACCAACTTTTGGTGGGGTAAACCTTGAAGATATTTCTTCACCAAGATGTATAGAAATTGAAACCAGATTAAAAGAAGAATTAGATATTCCAGTTTTCCACGATGACCAACATGGTACAGCAATAGTAACAATTGCAGCTTTAATAAATTCTTTAAAATTAGTAGATAAAAAGCCAGAAGATTGTAATGTAGTTATATCAGGAGTTGGAGCTGCAGGATCTTCAATTGTAAGAATGTTAAATGATTTTGGAATTAACGATATTTATGCTTTTAATTCCAGAGGAATTTTAAAAGAAGGCGAAGAATATTCAAAAGATTTGTACAACAAACTTGCAAAAGAAACAAATAAAGAAAATAAAGATTTGACATTGGAAGAAGCGATGGCAGATGCTGATATTTTTGTAGGAGTTTCTGTACCAAATAAAGTAAGTAAGGAAATGGTAAAATCAATGAGACATGATCCAATAGTTTTAGCTATGGCAAACCCAGATCCAGAAATTACTTATGAAGATGCAAAAGAAGCTGGCGCAAGAGTTGTTGGAACAGGTAGAAGTGATTATCCAAACCAAGTAAATAATGTTCTAGCTTTCCCAGGACTTTTCAAAGGAGCTTTGTCAGTTCATGCAACAAAAATTACAGAAAAAATGAAAGTTGCAGCTGCAGAAGCTATAGCAAGCCTAATTCCAGATGATGAGATTTCTGAAGATTATGTAATTCCATCAGCATTTGATTTGGGAGTTGCAGATGTAGTTGCAGAATCTGTTGCAAAATGTGCAAGAGAAGAAGGTATTTCTCAAAAATAATTATAATTTTTAATTTAACCACTAACTTTTTATAAGTTGGTGGTTTTTCCTTTGCTTTTTTTCGATTTCCAAAATCAAAAAAAAGCAGAAATAAATTTTCTGCTTTTTTAAATATTTATTCAAATAAATAAAGATATTTTTCATATCCTTCTTCTTTTAATTTTTTTTTTGGAATAAATTTAAGACTTGCTCCATTTATGCAATATCTTAATCCACCCTTATCATCAGGACCGTCGTTAAAAACATGGCCTAAGTGTGAATTAGCATTTTTTGATTTTACTTCTGTTCTTATCATTCCATGAGATAAATCTTCATTTTCTTTTATATTATCTTCTAGTGGTTTTGAGAAAGAAGGCCAACCACATCCAGAATCAAATTTATCTAAAGATGAAAACAAAACCTCTCCACTTACTATATCTACATATATTCCATCCTTATAAAAATCATTATAAATACTAGAAAAAGGTTTTTCTGTACAAGAATTTTGTGTAACCTCATAAGATACTCTAGATAGTTTATTCAACTTATCTTGTTTTAATTTTTCATCCATAATATCCTCCTTACAAACATTTTACTAATTTATCATAAATTAAGCAATATTTTTTTACTTTTAAAAATAAATAAAAAATGATACAATATTTTTAATAATAATGTAATTTAAGGGGAATTATGGGGAAAAATATTATAGCAGATCATGCAAAATGGCCTAGGCTTGAAGATGCAATTTTCAAAATAAGTGGAGATTGTAAAATTGCTATTGAAAAAAAAGGTAAAGATAAAGTAATTAATTCAACTTTGGGTACCTTGATAGATGATGATGGAAATATTATTGCTTTTGATAGTGTTTACCATACTTTAAAAAATATGGATAAAAAAGATATTGCTAGCTATGGAGCAATAGAGGGAGATAAAGATTTTTTGGATTTGGTTACGAATAGGTGTTTTGGTGCTTATAGACCTAAAGGTTTTATAAGATCAGTTGCAACAGTTGGTGGGACTGGTGCAGTAAGGCATACTTTTTGGTCACTGTTAGATAAGGGTGATTATGTTGTTTGCCCAAATTGGTATTGGCCAGCCTATAAAACTATGTGCGAAGAATACAAGAGAGAGTTTCTAAATTATGAATTTTTGGATGAAAATTATGAATTTAATTTGGTAGAATTTACAAAAGCCTTGGACTATGCCTTGGAAAAAAAAGATAGAGTTTTGTGCGTGTTTAATTCACCAGCAAATAATCCTACGGGTTTTACAATTAAAGATTCTATGTGGGATAAAATTTTAGATATTATAGATGATAGAGCAGTTGAAGGAAAATTTATAAGTATTTTGTTAGATGTTGCCTATATCGAATTTTCAGGTGATGGAAGTCAAAAGAAATTTTTCCAAAAGTTTGGGTCTTTAAAGGAAAATATAATAACTTGTATAGCTTATTCTATGAGCAAATCTTATACAGCCTATGGCCTAAGATCAGGAGCTTGTATAATTGTATCTTCAAATGAAGATATTGCAGATAGTCTTTTTTATTCTATGAAACATTCTAATAGGGCAATTTGGTCCAATATTACTCATGCAGGTATGAATATTTTAGTTGATTTAGAAAAGGATGAGAAAAAGAAAAAATCATATGTAAAAGAACTTGAATTTTATAGGAAAATGTTAGAAAGAAGAGCTAAATATTTTGTGGGAAATGCAAAAGAAGTAGGACTTGTAACTCTTCCTTATTTTGGTGGTTTTTTTATTTCTATTCCTTGCAAAAATTCAAAAGAAGTTTCTGAAAAATTAAAGGAAAAAGATATGTTTATCGTTGCAAATGAAAATGGTTTAAGATTTGCGGTGTGTGCAGTAAGTGAAGAAAAATGTAAAATTTCACCAAGACTTATTAAAGATGCAATTGATATAGTAAATAAATAATATAAAAACTCAAGCGAAAGTTGAACTGACCCCAAAAAGTTGTACCTAACCAACTTAAGGAGGTCAGTTTTTTAAT